>Ga0209599_10000013_pt1 | contig 146857 bp, 147 predicted proteins | sample Shrwel_input2_FT_FD_187534 | JGI IMG/M metagenome (GOLD analysis project Ga0209599, IMG submission 187534) | Subsurface microbial communities from deep shales in Ohio, USA - Utica-3 well 1 S input2 FT (SPAdes) (version 2) ...
TGAACTGGAGTATTGAGAGGGGCGGTTTTTTTGTCATTTTTACATACTGATCAATTGGTTGTGCGCGCCATTCTACCGTAAGGGAAGGTTGTACGGTGTATGATTTTTAGCTAATTTCGCGGCAGTGCCCCGCCATAGCCATGCGCCTTGCCTTCTTTGCCTTGCTGTCCATCTTGTCCTGCGCGGCGCTGGCCGAGCCATCGGTGAGCTTGGTACGCGTACTGAAAAGTGAGCGCACATTGCAGTGGTGGGGCCGGGCCACAGTTATTGCGTGAGTTTCCCATTGCCTCAGGCTGCAATCCGCTGGGCCACAAGCAGCAGGAAGGCGATGGCCGGACGCCGGAGGGGCGTTACGTGCTGGATGCCAAAAAATCCGACAGTGCGTTTTACAAAGCCATTCATGTGTCTTACCCCAATGCGCAGGACAGCGTCGCCGCCCAGGTGCTTGGGGTGGCACCTGGCGGGCAGATCATGATTCATGGCCAGAAAAACGACCTAGGCTGATTGGCTTTTCTCAGCTAGCGCATCGACTGGACGCAAGGCTGCGTCCCCCAACAAACACATACAAATTACATAGCCACCAGGCTTCTGACTTGGGCTTGGGCAACATCGGCACGCCACGCGCGCCCAGCTCGGCGCGCTGAAAACCACTGCGCATCGACTGCCATTTGGCTGACCACTCGCTTGCCCCAGCTGCATGTGAGCCATCGCTGTCACGAAACAACACGGCAATGGCGATGTCGTTGTGCTGCTGCTCGAAGTCCTTTGCGACCTCGCCCAGCATCCAGGCGTTGATGTGGTAATACCCGGTTTCCTGGCCGCGTTTCTGGCCGGTGAGGCTTATTTTGCGGCTGTTTTGTTTGCGTACGCGTGCTTGCTCGCTCAGCCAGGTTTCTGACACATAGAGATACGCCTCAGGAGCGCACTCCAGCGGCGAATAGTGCAAATGGCTGGCGATTTCCTGGTCCACCAGCACGGTCATCGGGCCTGGCGCGAACGTGTCGCCTGAACAATGGCCTTGCGCATTGCTGCACGCGCCCAGGTCGGAGCGGCCTTCTCCACTCAGCACCACGATCATGGCTGCGCCTTGGCGGCCTCTTCTGCGTCCTCGGCGGCATCCAGCGCCACGCATTCGTCGGTCAGCGCCGCCAGATTGGTGTCCACAAACGCCTCACCTGGCCCCATATAGTTCAGCTTGTCGCCAATACCCGGCAGGTCAAAAAAGCGCCGCACCCGGGTTTGGCCGCACGGATTTTTATAGACAAACTGCACCGCTTCGCGCGCGACATCGTCGTCCAGATAATTCAAAATCATCGGGCTGTGCGAGGTCACCAGCACCTGCACCGGGCTATTGACCAGCGCGTTGACCAGTTTTTCGACAATCTCCGGGTTGATGCCGTTTTCCACCTCATCCAGCAGCAGCATGCCGCTGCGCTGGCTGTTGGCCTGCGCCAGCATGGCCAGAATGCGCAACAGGCCGTCATTCAGCTGGCTGGCTTCGGTTTCCAGCAATTTTTCCTGTGAGGGGTCATCGGCGGATTGCACCGCCTCGGTGACCATCAACCGCTTCCAGCCGCCTCTGACATTCGCCACCCGAAAATCGCGCAGTTGGGGATAAAACTGGCGCAACACCGCCAGCAGCTGGGTTTTTTGCTCGCCTTTGAGCGTGGCCAGAAAGCCGGATAATTTTTCTCCGCCCGCGCCAATGTCTTTGTCTTGCGCGCGCGAGCGTTTGCGCAGCAAGTGTGGGGACAGCAGCTCGAGTGAGCGGATATTGCGGATGGCGTCGCGCAGGGTTTTCAGCTCGGGCGGGAGTAGGGTGTCTTTCAGGCTGGCCAATAGGGAGCCGGAGTAGTCTTGGGTGATTTCATGCTTCTGACCAAGCAGATCATATTTATTGTTCAACACGACGAAGATTGGTTTGTTTTCAAGCAGCGCTTTCTCAGCGGTGATACGCATATTGCCGTGACTGAGAATGCCTCCCCAGCTAAGCTGCCTGCCATCGTCCAAGCGTAAACCTATCGTTAGCGGAATGCCACGAGGCACAGCGCGGGAGCCTCCTGTCCGACAGTACAAATCCTTACTGGCCCAGCCTCTGGCCTCCAGCCATTGATCCACAGTGCCGTGCATCAACTGCGTCAAGAGATCCAAGGCCTGCAAGATGGTGCTTTTACCCGCACCATTCATGCCCACCAGGCAATTGAATTTGCCAAATTGCAGTTCTATCCGCTCCAGCGATTTGAAGTTTCCGATGATGATTGCTTCAATCATTACCTATTCCACCCCACGATATCCGCTGCATTCTCCACCAAATCCCCCCGCTTGCCACCCTCTCCTGATCACCATCGCACCAACCTGGAAGGCTCAACGCCATCTGACTGAGCACCTGCCCCGCCCTCGCGCCTGGCGCTGTGACACCACCGTATGGCACCCCGTTCCGGCAGCCCCATCCCTCCCACATCGTTTAACAAGGCTCGTCACTATTAAACTTTATTGAGACAAGGTTTAATAGGGTTTCACCCCTCCCTCTCCCTCATTCAGCGCCGCGCCTTGCCCATTGCCAGCCCCCCTCACCGATTGGCAGGCCGTTTGGCCAGCATCCGTTGCAGCGTGCGCCGGTGCATGTCCAGCGCGCGGGCGGTGGCCGACACGTTGCCGTCGTGTTCGGCCAGTACGCGCTGGATATGCTCCCAGGTCAGCCGGCGCACCGACATCGGCTGTTCTGGCAGCGCCTGTTCCGGGTCAGGCTCGCTGTGGCCCAGCGCGGCCAGGATGTCGTCGGCGCTGGCCGGTTTGGCCAGGTATTGGGTGGCCCCCAGCTTGATGGCGTCCACGGCGGTGGCGATGCTGGCGTAGCCGGTCAGCACCACAATGGCGGCGTCAGGGCAGTGCTGGCGCAGGGTGGGCAGGATGCGCAGGCCGCTTTCGCCGGCCAGGTTCAGGTCGAGCACGATCCCGTCCGGGTCATGCGCGCTGGCTGCCTCCAGCGCCTGTTCCGGGGTGGCGGCGGTGTGAACGTCGTAGCCTCGCCGCGACAGGGCGCGGCGCAGGACCAGACTGAAAGCAGGATCGTCATCAATCAGCAGCAGGGTCATCGTTGGGTTCCGGGGGGCCAGGGCAGGGTGACAGTGGCCTCCACCCCGCTATCGGGTCGATTGCGCAGGCGGACTTCGCCGCCCAGTCGTTCAATGGTGGCATGCGCCAGCGCCACGCCCAGGCCCATGCCGCCCTTGCTGCTGGCGGTGCCCAGCGGCGGAATGCCCTGAGCAAACGCCGCTGGCAGGCCGGGGCCATGGTTGTGGATGGTCAGACCCAGCGCCGGGCCGCTCCACTGGGCGCGAATGTCCACGGCTTCCGGCGAGGCGTCGGCGGCATTGTTCAACAGATTCAGCAGCGCCGGGGCCAGGCTGGGGTCCAGCGCCAGCCGGGGGGCGGGAGCCGGGTCGGGCTGGTAGTTCACCACCACGTCCGGGCGCAGGGTACGCCATTGCCGCAGCAGGCTGGCCAGCGTCTGGTCAATGGCCTGCACTTCCTGAACGGCATCGCCGCCCCGGCTGACGCCAGCCTCGTTGGCCAGCCGGTTGAGCGCGGCCTTGCAGGCAGTGACCTGGGCGTGCATCAGTTCCAGATCATCGGCCAGGTCGGGCTGGTCGGCGGCCTGGTGTTGCCATTCGCCAATCAGCACCGCCAGGGTGGAGAGCGGCGTGCCCAGCTCGTGCGCGGCGCTGGCGGCCAGGGTGCCCATGGCCACCCATTTTTCATCGCGCAGTTGTTTTTCGCGAAAATCGCGCAGGGCGATATCGCGGGCGTGCAGTTCGCGGGTCATCCGGCCAATCAGCCCCACCATCAGCACGGCAGCCCCGCAGAAGGTGGCCCACATGCCCACGGTGTGCAGGCGAAACGCCAGTGCCGGGTCTTCTGCCGAGCCCGGCAGCGGGATGAAGAATTCCATCAGGAAGGTGTAATCCACCACGGCCAGGCCGGCCAGCAGCCAGGCCAGCTGGATGGGCAGCACCAGCGCGGCAAACACCAGCGGCAGCAGGTACAGGGTGACCAGCGGATTATTTGCCCCGCCGCTGAAAAACAGCAAGATACCCAGGATGGTGCAGTCCAGCGCCAAGGCCGCTGCCACCGCCCAGGGCCGTTCAATGGGCCGGCGACGGGACAGCAGCTGGGAAAAGCCATTGACCAGCGCCAGCGCCGCCAACACCGCCAGCATGGGCAGCCAGGGCAGCGCCATGCCATCCTGCACCGCCAGGCCCAGGCCCAGCGCCGCCAGCAGCAAAAACCCCCAGCGCAGGGCAATCAATCGGGAAAAAGCCGGAGCATAAGAATCGGGCAACATGCGAGCCAGAGGTGAGAGCCATCAGGCCGTTTACCATAGCACAAGCTGGTGATGGGCAGGCAGCAGCGCCCTGCGGCAAATTGTCGCAAGAGCAGAAGAAATGGAAATACCGACTCCACCAGAGTGCGATGGCGCACTGTTCGCAGCGGCCTCGCGCTCACCCTGTGGCCGCGCCAGGGTTCCGTCTGCGCCGAGGCGATGGATCTCAGTCGCAACAAGACAAAAAACCCCACCGGGACAAACCCGGCGGGGTGCGCTCTGCCTGAACGTGGGGGGAGGGCGTTCGGGAAAAATCAGAAGAACAGAATCGCGCCCAGCGAAACGCCATCGGTGTCGCGGTTGGTCACCTTGTTGGTGCGGCGGTTCACTTCGCCCACCAGGGTCAGGTTGTCGGTCAGGCTGTAGTAGCCGCCCAGGGTGGTGCCCACCACGCGGTTGGCGTAGCCACTGCCTTCGCTGCCGGTGCGCTTGGTGCGGCTTTCGCCGTGGCTGAGGCCGACTTTCAGGTCGTCAAACTTGTAGGTGGCTTGCAGCAGATAGCCATCCGAGCGGCGGTTCTGGCCAAGCGCATCGGTGCCGCCAGAAAACAGAATGGTGTCGCCAATGCCCTTGCCGGTAAAGCCTTCGGCCATCAGGCCCAGGTTGCCGATATCCATCTTGGCACCAAACTCGAAGCCGGTGGCGTTGTTGCTGCGAATCAGGTTGAACTTCTGGTTGACAAAGCCCAGCCAGGCCTTGCCAGACAGGGTGTTGTTCTTGAATTCATACAAGGCCTGGCCTTGATAGCCCACATTGCGCCCGGTTTTGCCGGCACCATTCACGTCCTTGTTGTCATAGGCACCAATGGTGGCGGAAAAGCCGTTGAACTTGGGCGTGGTGTAGGTAATTTGCGGCTGGAATTCGGCATAGATGTAGCCCGCGCCAATGCCCCCCAGCGTGGTATTGATGTTACGCGCCTGACCACCGCCACCGCCCACGCCAATCAGGGTCATGTCGTTGAGGATGGCATTGGACTGGAACAGGCCCACATCGCGGCCAAACTTCAAGGTACCGACATTGGGCTTGCCAAAGCTCAGGTAGTTGGTCCGCGCATCCACGGTGGATTTGCCCACCCCGGCGGTGGCGCTGGAAAGCGCCGGCGAGTCGGAATCCAGCCCCGGCCAGATGCCAATCACGCCCTTGATATCCCAGCCACGCTGCTGGGTGGCGGCGGTGATATTGAAGTAGCCCGGCAGCAGGCCGTTTTCAATCTGGCTGGAGCGGCTGCTTTGTTCGGTTTTACTGGTGGTGTAGAAGGCATTGACCGAACCGCTGATGTCCAGCGTCCAGCCCTTGTTATTGTAAACTTCCAGCGCCATGGCGGGCGCGCTGGCCAGGCCAGCCACGGCCAGGGCGGCCAGCGTCAGGGGGGATGCGTGTTTCATGTCTTCTCCGTATTTTTGGGGTGATGTGACTGCCCGCCCCTTGGCGCAAGCCACATGCCCAAATTTCCCCGCCCGACTACGACTTTGGTCCCCCCCGGCCAATGGCTTGATCTGCCAGCACAATTCTGCACTGACCCGGTAGTTCTACGATATCCGGATATGACATAAGTGTGGCACACTGTGTCAGTTGTGCCATTTTGCGTCACCCATGGCTGTTGCAAAATGCAACAGATCGGTCTTGCGACCAAAGTAGCATGGCTGATCGGGCTGTGGGTGACGACAATCCGCTTACTGTCAATGCCGACAGAAGTTTGTCCACCCCAGAGCCAGGAGACACCGCCATGCTGCAAAACACCCTTGATTGCATCGACAAAAAGATTCCGCTGCGCAGCCGCTACGACAACTTCATCAACGGTGGCTGGGTTGCCCCGGTTCGTGGCCAGTACTTTGTGAACACCAGCCCGGTGGACGGCAAGCCGCTGTGCGAAATTGCCCGCTCGTCGGCTGAAGATATCGAACTGGCACTGGATGCCGCCCACGCCGCCGCCGACAAATGGGGTCGCTCGTCCACCACCGAACGCTCCAATATCCTGCTCAAGATTGCCGACCGCATGGAGCAGTACGCCAGCTTCATCGCCGCCGTGGAAACCGCCGACAACGGCAAGCCGATCCGCGAAACCAACGCCGCCGACATCCCGCTGGCCATCGACCACTTCCGCTACTACGCCGGTTGTATCCGCGCCCAGGAAGGCTCGATCTGCGAAATCGACGACAACACTGTGGCGTACCATTTCCACGAGCCGCTGGGCGTGGTGGGCCAGATCATCCCGTGGAACTTCCCGCTACTGATGGCCGCCTGGAAACTGGCCCCGGCCCTGGTGGCAGGCAACTGCGTGGTGCTCAAGCCGGCAGAACAAACCCCGATGAGCATCGTGGTGCTGCTCGACCTGATTGGCGACCTGCTGCCGCCGGGCGTGCTCAACGTGGTAAACGGTTTTGGTCTGGAAGCCGGCAAGCCGCTGGCCACCAACAGCCGCATCAATAAAGTGGCATTTACCGGTGAAACCTCCACTGGCCGCCTGATCATGCAATACGCCTCGGAAAACATCATTCCGGTGACCCTGGAGCTGGGTGGCAAGTCGCCCAACATCTTCTTTGCCGACGTGATGAACGAAGACGACGCTTTCTTCGACAAGGCACTGGAAGGCTTCTCCATGTTCGCGCTGAACCAGGGCGAAGTGTGCACCTGCCCGAGCCGCGTGCTGGTGCAGGAATCCATCTACGAAAAATTCATGGAACGCGCCGTGGAACGCGTCAAGGCCGTCAAGCAAGGCAGCCCGTACGACCCGAGCACCATGATTGGTGCCCAGGCTTCCCGCGAACAGCTGGACAAGATCCTGTCCTACATCGACATTGGCCGCCAGGAAGGCGCGCAAGTGCTGACCGGCGGCGCACAGGCCAAGCTGGGCAGCGGGCTGGACGAAGGCTACTACGTGGAACCGACCATCCTGGCCGGCCACAACAAGATGCGCGTGTTCCAGGAAGAAATCTTTGGCCCGGTGGTCGCCGTGACTACCTTCAAGGATAAGGAAGACGCCCTGGCCATTGCCAACGACTCGGCCTTTGGTCTGGGCGCAGGCGTGTGGACCCGTGATGGCACCCTGGCCTATCGCATGGGCCGTGGCATCAAGGCTGGCCGTGTGTGGACCAACTGCTACCACCTGTACCCGGCCCACGCTGCCTTTGGTGGCTACAAGAAGTCCGGCATTGGCCGCGAAACCCACAAGATGATGCTGGAACACTATCAGCAAACCAAAAACCTGCTGGTGAGCTACAGCCCGAACGCACTGGGCTTCTTCTAAGCGTCGCTCACTCAACCCGCCTGGCGTGGTTGCGCTGCCTTGCTGTATGGCTTCGGCGCGGCACGCTACGCCGGGTTGGTGAACCACGCCAAGAAGTCACTGGCTTCAGGTCCGGAGAAACCCGCCCCGTGCATGGGCAGGTTTCCCTCCACCCCCGTCTGCTGGAGAAACACCATGATTGAACGCGTCACCCTGACCCCTGCGGCTGCCGATTTAATCGAACGGCTGATTGCTCGGCATGGCCCGGTGTTATTCCATCAGTCGGGCGGTTGCTGTGATGGCAGCGCACCGATGTGTTACCCGCAAGGAGAATTCCACCTCGGCCATCAGGACGTGCTGCTGGGCCAGATTGCCGGCTGCCCGTTTTATATGAGTGCGTTCCAGTTTGACTACTGGCGCAATACCCAGCTGACCATCGACGTGGTTGAAGGTCGCGGGTCAAGTTTTTCAGTGGAAGCGCCCGAGGGCGTGCGCTTTCTCACCCGGTCACGGCTGTTCAGCGATGCCGAACAAGCCGAGCTGGCCCACGCGGGCGAACCACCGCGCGCCGATACGCCCACCTGATTAAACCCGATGCGCTGCCGGCCGCCCATGTGGCCCAGCGCCTCGCATCCCCCCGATGACACGCAAGGATTAACCATCATGAAACACCGTCTGCGTCTGCTTTCCCTGGCCATGCTGGCCGCTGGTGCCCTGGTTGTGGCGGGCGCTGCCAGCGCTCACGGCGACGTGGTACCCCAGCCGGTGGACACCGGCAACCTGAAAAAGCTGGGCAGCACCTGGCTGGACAGCAACCCGTATCGTGGCAATGCCGAAGCCATCAGCATTGGCAAGGCAGCCTTCGCCCAGAACTGCGCCCGCTGCCACGGCATTGACGCTGTTTCCGGTGGCATTGCCCCTGACCTGCGCAAACTGCCAGGGCAGGACGAAGGCGACCCGATTTTCCAGGAACGCATCCGTCACGGCTCGGTGCGCAACGGCGTCACTTATATGCCGTCGTTTGAAGGCATTCTGGCGCAGGAAGCCGCCTGGGCCATTCGCAGCTGGCTGGAAACCGTCCGTATTGACTGACCCGACCCATCGGGCAGCGCCAAGGAAACAGGATGAACCGCCGTCAATTCTTGCTGGCCGCGCTGGCCAGTGCGCTGGCCGCCCCATTGCGGGCCGCCACCAATCTGGATGACCTGAAGGCCAACGGCAGTATGCGCGTGGCGGTGTATCGGGATTTCCCGCCGTTCTCCTGGACGGAAAACGGCGAACTGCGCGGGATTGACGTTGATCTGGCCCGCGCCATCGGCCAGGCGCTGGAGCTGAAGGTGAACTTCATGCCACTGACCGCCGCTGACGATATTGATGGCGACCTGCGCAACGCCATCTGGAAAGGCCATTATCTGGGCGGCGGCACCGCCGACCTGATGCTGCATGTGCCCTTCGACCCCGAGCTGGCCCAGCGCATCCACAACGCCGTGCTGTTTGGCCCGTACTACACCGAACAGATGGCCTGGGCCGGCCAGCGCCCGCCAGGCGCGGTAACCCTGATCGACCATGGCACCCGCATCGGCGTAGAAAACGACAGCCTGGCCGATTTATACCTGGCCGCCTTGCAAGGTGGCCGTCTGCGCCCCAGCCTGCAACACTACCCCAACACCCCCAGCGCCGCCCGTGCGCTGCTGGCTGGCGAGATCGATGCCGTGTTTGGCCCGCAAAGCGAGCTGGACTGGGTGCTGGCCGCCAGCGCTAAGCCCGTCGCCCCGCTGGCCACCCCCGGCCTGGTCAAGGCCAGCTGGGAAATCGGCATGGCCACCAAGGAAACCCTGCGCGACCTGGGCTGGGCGGTGACCGACGCGCTGGAAACCATTCGTCAGTCGGGACTGTTGGCCAAGCTGTTTGCCAGCTATCAGGTGCGTTACACCCCGGCAGCGGCGCACTGACTCCCCCCCACTGCCTCATTCAACCGGTTGTTTGCAGGAGTATCCGCTGATGAAACCCCGCTGGACTGGATGGACCCTGAGCGCCGGTGTGCTGATGGCGCTTAACGCCTACGCCGCACCGCCGCCGGGCGGCGACCCGTTCAACTCGCCGTTGTGGAGCAGCATGCAGCGCGTGGTGCTGGGCGGTGGCAAGGTGGTGTTTGATGACCGGGTGAAAGTTACCCTGCCCGAACGGGTAGAAGACGGCCATTTTGTGCCGGTCAGTGTGGATGCCCGTGACGTGGGCGCGGTGCGCGAGCTGATTTTATTTGCCGACTACAACCCGATTCCACGCGCCTTGCGCTACCAGCCACTGCACGCCCAGCCACGCCTGTCGGTGGCCATGCGGGTAAACCAGGCCACCCCCATCCGCGCCGCCGCGCTGGACGACAAGGGCGTCTGGCACGTTAACGGAAAATGGCTGGATGCGCCCGGCGGCGGCTGTGCCCTGCCCAGCCAGACCCGTTCGACCACCGACTGGAATACCCTGCTAGGCCGGGTCAGTGGCCGGGTCTGGCGCGAGGAAGACGGCGTGCTGCGCGTGCGGCTGGGCATCATGCATCCAATGGACACCGGCCTGGTCACCAGCGTGGCGCGTTTCAATATCGAGCAGGTCACGCTAAGCGACGCCAGCCAGCGCCCGCTGGCCAAGCTGGAAACCGACGCCTCGCTGGCAGAAAACCCGCTGTTCACCCTGCACCTGAACCGCATCGCCACCACCCAGCTGCACGCCAGCAGCGTGGACAACGATGGCAACCACTACCGCGCCAGCTTGCCGCTTGTGCCCTGATCCTGAATGGAGGAGCTTTCGCCATGCCTCTGCTGCTGACCTGTCTGAGCCTGTGCTGGCTGGCCTGCGCCAACCTGGCGCTGGCGTTTGAGCTGCGCGCCCAGCCGATTGCCGCCGACACCTGGATGGTGGAGGCCGATACCGGCTACTTCACCCCGGAAAACGGCGGGTTTTTGGTCAACACCGCGTTTATTGCTACCGAAGAAGGCGTGGTGGTGATCGGCAGCGGGCCATCACGCCGGTTTGGCGAGCAGTATCGCCAGCTGATTGAGCAAACCACCGGCAAGCGCATTCTGGAAGTCATCATCACCCACAAGCACCCGGACCACTTTCTCGGCAATCAGGCCTTCAGCGATGTGCCCATCCGCGCCGACGCCACCACCACGGCGATGATCCGTGCTGAAGGCGAAGGGCTGGCAGAAAACCTGTACCGGCTGGTGGGCGATGGCATGCGCGGCACCGAAGCCCTGGCCCCCACCGCCCCACTGCCGCTGGGCATGCGCAGCATTGGCGGCCACCGGCTGGAGTTTCTGTCTGTTCCTGGCCACACCCAGTCGGACATTGCCATTCTTGACCACAGCACCGGCGTGCTGTTTGCCATCGACCAGGTGTTCAACCAGCGCACCCCCACCCTGCCCAACGCCAACCTGGCCAACTGGCACAATGCACTCAACACCCTGCAGGCGCTGCCATTCAAACTGCTGGTGCCTGGCCATGGCTCGGTCAGCCGGGACGCCAAACCCATTGAAGCCACCCGCGACTACCTGACCTGGCTGGACACCACCTTGCAAAGCGCCGCCGAACGCGGCCTGGCCCCCACCGAAGTGATGCAGCTGCCCATTCCGGCCCGGTTTGCCCAGTGGGGAGAAGCACAGGCAGAATGGCGGCGCAGCATTGGTTTTCGCTACAGCCAGTACGAACGGGCGGCCCTGCCGTGGCTGACGCCGGCGCGTTGAGGCAGCGCGCTGTTCGCTGGCCAGAAACCTGCTGCCCGCTGGTGCATTAAGCGCCGCTCACCACATCCAGTGCAGCGGCCCTGACTGGGCGTGCCGCCGCAGACAGTGGGAAGTCATACGGCAAGGTGACACCACCACGCCAGGGGACGTTAGCGGCGCAAAACCACACACAGCCCGCCAGCAGCCCACCCAACACAAAAAACAGTTGACACGCCAAAACCGCCTCCCTAGAATAGCGCTCTCTTTTGGCTATGTAGCTCAGTTGGTTAGAGCACAGCACTCATAATGCTGGGGTCACTGGTTCAACTCCAGTCATAGCCACCAAGATTCAGGCCCGTCGCGAAAGCGGCGGGCCTTTTGCTTTGTGCTCGCCATACGCCGGCAGGCTTGGGGTATCATGGCGGGCTGTTTAGCTACCTGCCACCAGACGGATTCCCGTGAGCAAGAAAGTCTTCATTAAAACCTTCGGCTGCCAGATGAACGAGTATGACTCGGACAAAATGCTGGACGTGCTGGGGGCCGCCGAGGGCGCAGTCCGGACCAATACCCCGGAAGACGCCGATATTATTTTGTTCAACACCTGTTCAGTGCGCGAAAAGGCCCAGGAAAAAGTGTTTTCCGACCTGGGCCGCGTGCGCGAACTCAAGCAGCTCAAGCCCGATCTGCTGATTGGCGTGGGCGGCTGCGTGGCCAGCCAGGAAGGCGAGGCCATCGTCAAGCGTGCGCCCTATGTGGACGTGGTGTTTGGCCCGCAAACCCTGCACCGCCTGCCCGACATGCTGCGTGCACGCGCCAGCAGCGGCCAGTCGCAGGTGGATATTTCCTTCCCGGAAATCGAAAAGTTCGACCACATTCCACCGGCCCGGGTGGAAGGCGGTGCGGCGTTTGTGTCGATCATGGAAGGCTGCTCGAAATACTGCACCTTCTGCGTGGTGCCCTACACCCGTGGCGAGGAAGTCTCGCGCCCGCTGGACGATGTGCTGGTGGAAGTGGCCGGCCTGGCGCAGCAGGGGGTGAAGGAAATCACCCTGCTGGGACAGAACGTCAACGCTTATCGCGGTGCGATGCACGACGGCGAGATGGCCGACTTTGCCCTGCTGCTGGAATACGTGCACGAGATTCCCGGTATCGAGCGCATCCGCTTCACCACCAGCCATCCGCGCGAATTCACCGACCGCATCATCGACTGCTTTGCCCGGCTGCCCAAGCTGGTATCGCACCTGCACCTGCCAGTGCAATCCGGCTCGGACCGCATTCTGGCGGCAATGAAGCGCGGTTACACTGTGCTGGAATACAAGTCGATCATTCGCAAACTGCGCGCCGTGCGTCCGGACTTGTGCCTGAGCTCGGACTTTATCGTCGGCTTCCCTGGCGAAAGCGAGGCAGATTTCAACGCCACGCTGAAGCTGGTGCAGGATCTGGCGTTTGATTTCAGCTTTGTGTTCATTTACAGCCCGCGCCCCGGCACGCCGGCGGCCAACCTGCCGGACGACATCCCGCACAGCGAGAAGGTACGCCGGCTGGCAGCACTGAATGAGGTGATCGAGGCCGAGGGCCTGCGCATCAATCAGGGCATGGTCGGCAGTGTGCAACGGGTGCTGGTGGAAGACATCTCCCGCCGCGACGCCAGCATGCTGGCGGCACGCACAATAAATAACCGGGTGGTGAACTTCCCTGGTCTGCCGCGCTTGCTGCGCCAGATGATTGAAGTCCGGATTACCGAGGCGCACCCGCATTCGCTCAGCGGGGAAATTGTGACCCGGGAAAGCATCGCCTGATGCCAGCACGAAAGCCATCATGTCATTAAGCCAACGCATCCAGTTCACCCCGGTGGACAACGCCCGCCTGCAAAACCTGTGCGGCCCGCTGGACGAGAACCTCAAGCAGATTGAAACCGCGCTGGAAGTCAGCATTGCCCGGCGCGGTGAAGGCTTCAAGGTGCTCGGTGCCCGCGCCGCCGACGCGGTGACCGCGCTGGAGATGTTTTACCTGCGCGCCGAGCATCAGCCGCTGGAAGTGGAAGACATCCAGCTTGGGCTGGTCGAGTTCCAGCGCACCCCGCCCGAAGCGGTGGAGGCAGGCGTACCGGTGCTGATGACCCGGCGCGGCGACCTGCGCGGACGCACGCCCCGGCAAAACCATTATCTGAGCGCCATCCAGAATCACGACATCACCTTTGGCATCGGCCCGGCGGGCACCGGTAAAACCTATCTGGCGGTGGCCAGCGCGGTGGATGCGATGGAGCGTGACGCGGTCAAGCGCATTGTGCTGGTGCGCCCGGCGGTGGAAGCCGGCGAAAAACTGGGTTTTCTGCCCGGCGATCTGACACAGAAAGTGGATCCGTACCTGCGTCCGCTGTACGACGCGCTGTACGACCTGATGGGCTTTGACCGGGTGGCCAAGCTGTTTGAAAAAAACCTGATTGAAATCGCCCCGCTGGCGTATATGCGCGGGCGCACGCTGAACCATGCCTTTATTATTCTGGATGAAGCGCAAAACACCACGCCGGAACAGATGAAAATGTTCCTGACCCGCATTGGCTTTGGCTCCAGGGCGGTGATTACCGGCGACGTGACTCAGATCGACCTGGCCCGCCACCAGAAAAGCGGCCTGATCGAAGTGGAAAAAATCCTGTCTGAGGTGCGCGGCATCTGTTTCCATCATTTCCAGAGCGACGATGTGGTGCGCCACCCGCTGGTGCAAAAAATCGTCGACGCCTACGACCGCTGGCAAGCTGCCAGCCCGGAATCTTCTCATGAAAATCGCTAAAACCCGTCTGCGTCCCGCCCCGCGTCAACTGGAGCTGGACGTCCATTTTGCTGTTTCGCCAGTGGGCCTGCCCAATGCCGAGCAATTTGCCCACTGGGTAGCCGCCGCCCTGCGCTGTGGTCCGCGCGTGGCGCAAATTGGCCTGCGCGTGGTCGATGAGGCCGAAGGCCGCAGCCTGAACCACGACTATCGCGGCAAGGACAGCGCCACCAATGTGCTGAGCTTTGCCCTGAACGAAGGCGAGGAAACCCTGGCCAACCTGCCGCTGTTTGGCGATATTGTGCTGTGCGCCCCGGTGGTGGCCGCTGAAGCGGCAGAACAAAACAAGACCCTGGCCGCACATTATGCGCACCTGACCGTGCATGGCGTATTGCATCTGCGTGGCTACGATCATGCTGACGATGCCGAAGCCGAATGCATGGAAGCGCTTGAAACCGCCATCCTGGCAAGGTTAGGATATGCCAATCCTTATGCTGAGGCGGCTGACTGAACCCCTATGGACGATGCTGGTAGTAAACCCACCTGGCTGGAGCGCCTGTCCGCGCTGTTGATGCGCGAACCGGAAGACCGGGAAGAACTGATTGAACTGCTGCACGCAGCCTTTGAACGCAACCTGCTCGACGCCGACGCGCTGGGCATGATTGAAGGCGTGCTGCAGGTTGGCGAATTATCGGTGCGCGACATCATGATTCCCCGCAGCCAGATGGACGTGATCCGGGTCAGCGACTCGGTGACCACCTTCCTGCCCTTTGTGCTGGATACCGCCCACTCCCGCTTTCCGGTGATTGGCCGCGACAAGGACGATGTGCTGGGCATTCTGCTGGCCAAAGACCTGCTGCGCTACTTTGCCGACCCGGAAGCATTCGACCTGCGCGACAGCCTGCGCCCGGCAGTGTTCGTGCCCGAGTCCAAACGGCTGAACGTGCTGCTCAAGGAGTTTCGCAGCACGCGCAACCACATGGCGATTGTGGTAGACGAATACAGCGGGATTGCCGGGCTGGTCACCATCGAAGACGTGATCGAGCAGATTGTCGGCGACATCGAGGACGAATACGACTTCGACGAAACCGAGAGCAATATCATCCCCGAGCGCCAGGGCCGTTACCGGGTCAAGGCACTGACGGAGATCACCGACTTCAACGAAGCGCTGGGCTGTGAATTGTCTGACGACGAATACGACACCATTGGCGGGCTGGTGGTGTCACGCTTTGGCCACCTGCCCAAGCGCGGCGAAAGCATCCAGCACGCGGGCCTGCGGTTTCAGGTGATTCGCGCCGACAGCCGGCGGATTCACTCGCTGCTGGTGGAACGCCTGCCCGACCCGCTTTCCCTGCTGCCTGGCGACGCATGACCCTTCTCCCTGCCTCCCGTCACGGCCAGACTGCGCTGGCCGTGCTCAGTGGCGCGCTCAGCGTGCTGTGCTTTGCCCCCTACCGGCTGTTCTGGCTGATGCCGCTGCTGCTGGCCGTGCTGTTTGCCCTGAGCCAGCAGCAAGGCCGCAGCCGCGATGCGGCCAAACTGGGCGCATGGTGGGGGCTGGCAGCGTATACCGCCAATTTCTACTGGATTTATCTCAGCCTGCACGATATTGCCGGCATGCCGGCCTGGCTGGCCGGGCCAATGACCCTGCTGCTGCCGGCGTATTTATGCCTGTATCCGGCGCTGGCGCTGGGCCTGGCCCATCGGCTGGGGCCACGCCATGCGCTGTGGACCTTGCCAGCGGCGTGGACGCTGGGCGAGTGGCTGCGCGGCTGGGTGATGACCGGCTTTCCGTGGGGCAATATTGGCTATAGCCAGGTACCAGACAGCCCGCTGGCCGGCTGGACGCCGCTGGGTGGGGTGTATCTGCTCAGTGTGCTGACCGCATTCAGCGCGGTCATGCTGGCGCAGACGCTGCGCCATGGCTTGCCGCGCCGGGCGCTGGCAGTGCTGCTCTTGGCCTGGCTGGGCGGCGCAGCGCTCAAGCCGGTGAGCTGGACCCAGCCCGCCGGCAAGCTCGACGTGGCCCTGCTGCAAGGCAATATTCCCCAGCAGATGAAATGGCAGCCAGAAGCCTTTGCCCACACCCTGGACACCTACCACGCCCTGTTGCGCCAATACCCGGCCAAGCTGGTGATTCTGCCGGAAACCGCCATTCCGATGTTTGCCGAACAGGTGCCAGCCGGTATTTTGCCTGCCCTGGGCCACATCGCCCGCGCCCAGGGCAGCGAGCTGGTGACTGGCATTCCTTACCAGCATCCAGGCCAGCCCGAGGTGTATTACAACGCGGCGCTGGCGCTGACCTCGGCGCAACCGGTGTACGGCAAGGATCATCTGGTGCCGTTTGGCGAATTTGTGCCACTGCCGTGGCTGACCGGCTGGGTGTACCGCTACATGAACATGCCGCTGGCCGGCTTTACCTCGGGCGGCAGCCAGCAGGCACCCATGCAATTGGCCGGGCACAAGGTGGCGTTCAATATCTGCTACGAAGACAGCTTTGGCGAAGGACTGCGCATGGGGGCGCTGCAGGCATCGGTGCTGGTCAACCTGAGCAATCTGGCCTGGTTTGGCCATTCCAACGCCGCCGACCAGCATTTGCAGCTCTCACAGGCGCGGGCGCTGGAAACCGGGCGCCCGATGTTGCGCGCCACCAACACGGGTGCCACCGCCATTGTGCGCCCGGATGGCAGTATCCAGGCCCGTCTGGCCGATTTTACCGTGGGCGGTCTGCGCGCCCAGGTGGAAACCCGGCTGGGCAGCACGCCCTATCTGATCTGGGGTGATAGCCCGGTGCTGCTGCTATGTACACTGGCGCTGCTGATGGCCCGATTGCGCCGACGGGATTGAACTTGTCCGCCAGGCAGCGGCCTATGTCGGGGTCTAATCGGGTTCCGGGAGATTCCGCCAGGGCATGCTGCAACGCAGCGCCCCAGGTCAACCCTGGCACTTTAATGATTTGGCCACCGAGAAAGGAATTGGCGCATCAGGCAGCGGCCAGCCCAGTTCAGCGGGTTTTGCCCATCCTCATGGATGTTGCGCAGCATGACGATGAAGCATTTTACGTTTTCTCTGGTATTCACCGCGATGGCGCTGGCCCTGGTGGGTGTGTGGGGCTTTCACCTTAATGGGGTAAGCGGTGCCATGGCAGCAGTCACCCTGGCGGCCGTGCTGGCCGCCATGGAAGTGTCGCTGTCGTTTGACAATGCGGTAGTCAACGCCGGTGTGTTGAAAACCATGAACCACTTCTGGCGGGTGATGTTCCTGACCATCGGCATTCTGATTGCCGTGTTTGGCATGCGCCTGGTGTTCCCGATCCTGATTGTGTCGATGGCCGCCGATATCGGCATGACCGACGTGGTGCGCATGGCGCTGGAACAGCCCAACGAATACGCCGCCAAGCTGACCGCCCACCATGCCGAAGTCTCGGCATTTGGTGGCATGTTTCTGCTGCTGGTGTTCCTGAACTACTTTTTTGACGATGAAAAAGAAACCCACTGGTTTCACTGGCTGGAAAGCCGGCTGGGCGGGCTGGGACGGATTGACGCCATCAGCGTGCTGGTGGCGCTGCTGACGCTGATGGGCACGCTGCAGCTGGTGGAAAGCAGCCATCAGTTTGTCGTGCTGCTGGCCGGGGTATGGGGGATTCTGACCTATCTGCTGGTGGATTGCGTGGCGGCACTACTGGAACAGAACGACCAGGACAACAGCGGCCAGGCGGTGCGCCGGGGCGGGCTGGGGGCTTTCCTGTACCTGGAAGTGCTGGATGCGTCGTTCTCGTTTGACGGGGTGATTGGCGCATTTGCCATTACCAAGGATATCGTCATCATCATGGCCGGCCTGGGCATTGGTGCCATGTTTGTCCGTTCGATCACCATCTATCTGGTGGAAAAAGGCACGCTGGACGAGTATGTGTTTCTGGAACACGGTGCCCACTATGCCATCGGTGCGCTGGCGCTGATCATGCTGGCGTCGATGAAGTGGCATATTCCGGAGCTGCTCACCGGCCTGATTGGCATTGCGCTGATTGTGCTGTCGGTGTGGTCGTCGATCCGCCATCAGCGTCAGCAGGGTGCCAGCGCAGCGGGTTAAGCAGCGCAGATCACCTCAGGAAGGCCACTGGCGACGGGGAGGCGTGCACTGCGCCCCCCGCCGCCAGCCCTTGCAGATGCACTCAATACGGCAAGGGCGGCGGGGTATAGCAGGTAGCGCGGTTGCGGCCCGCCGCCTTGCTTTGATACATCGCCTCGTCTGCTGCTGCCACCAGCGCCTGCAGGGTACGGCCATGCGCTGGCGCATGGGCAATGCCAATGCTGGCCGATAGCAGATAGCGCTGACCATTGATTTCAAATGGCGTATTCAGTTGCTGATTCAGCCGGTGTGCCACCCGCTCGGCCAGGGCAGGCAAGGCCGGTGCGCCCAGCACAATCACAAACTCATCGCCACCATAGCGCCCGACAATATCAGTAGCGCGCACCACCTCCTGCAAGCGGCGGGCGGCTTCCACCAGAATCGCATCGCCTACCTGATGGCCATGGGTGTCATTGATTTCCTTGAAGTGGTCCAGATCAATAAACAGCACCGCCAGCGGCAAGGCCTGGCTTTCCAGTGCCTGGCCCAGCAGTTCATTGAAGCAGGCCCGGTTGTATAGCCCGGTCAATTCATCGTGGCTGGACAGATAGCGCAGTTTGTTGGCGCGGGCATGGCTGTCGGTCAGGTCATGCTGCACCAGCACCATTGCGTCAGATGCGCCCGCCAGACGCTGCAGGGTCAGCTGATAGATCCGGGGCTGGCCCTGCGCGTCAAACAGGCTGAGCTCTTCTTCCTGCAGTTCGGCCTCGCCCTGCAGAACCCTGGCCAGCTTGCCCAGCCAGGCTTCGGTCACCGGGCGATCGCCAGCGCGGGCACGGTACAGGGACGGCAGGCTGTCGTGCGGATTCAGCCCCCCGGCAAAGCGTTGCCACACCGGGTTGCCATGTAGCGGAAACCCACCGCGCCCCAGCACCACCACGGCATCGGGCAAACTGTCGATCAGCTGTGACAAGCGGCTAATTTCCGCCATGCTGCGCTGCTCCAGCACCTTGGCGGCACTGATGCGCTGACGCACCATCACCAGCGTGGCCGACGCCAGTCCAGCCAGCAGCGGGGTAAAAATCCACAGCAAGAGTTCCAGATCCTGCCGCCAGTCCTGCAGCATCTGGGCTTTGTTCTGGCTCAACATCACCACCAGCGGCATGCGTCTGGCCGCCCGATAGCTTTCCATCATTGGCGTACTGTTGCGCAAGCGTTCAACTGCCGGGCCAATTTCACGGTCGGCCAGTTGTACGCTAAAGCGCTCCTGCCGCTCAATCGACGTCAGCCAGTGCCCTGAGCCATAGGCAAACAGCGGCACGCCGTCATAGCGATATACTTCCAGCCGGGCATCAGCCAGCGGCTCCAGCCGGGAAAAATAATTGCGGAAAGTTTCCGGTGACAAGGTAGCCACCGCCCACCAGTGGCCCCCCTGGATATCCAAGGGCAAGGCGGCCAGCACAAACCCCGGCGCATCGTTGATTTGCGGATGACCAGCTTCGGTCAGGTCACGCCCAGGATACGCTTGTGACAACCATATCAGTGCCCCACGCTGTGGCGCTTCCGGCAACAGCTGGCCCAGATTGCCCGGTTCGGAACTGGCGCGCACCACGCCCTGCGCGTCCACCAGCGAAACGCTGCGCACATGGGACATGCCCTGTAAACCGGCTTGCAAGAGTGTCTGCGCGGGTGCCCCCTGCCGGGCCGACTCGGGCAACTGCTGCCACTGACTGGCGCGATCCAGCAGCAACAGCCGGGTTTGTTCCAGGGTTTGCGACAGATAGTCTTCGGTGACCATGGCACCAACATCCAGCTGGCGGGAATGCAGTTCCAGGGTTTGCTGGTAACTGCGCGCGACATTCAGGCCAAGCAAGATGGCACCGGCCAGTGCAAAGGCACCAACCAGGACATACAGCAGGGTATTGGAGCGCCACAGGGTGGCCGGGATTTGCCAGCGTGCATTCCAGGAAAAGTCAGACAAAATCACCGGCTATCCCTGACAATCAATTGAAGATCGTAGCGCTGCGCCAGCTGGCGCAACCGGCCAGAACGCTGCTGGTTCTGGATGAACTGGTTCAGCGTGGCCAGCCATCGCCCCTGGCCAGGGGCGATGGCATAAGCGTAGTTCACCAGATAAAACGGCTTGGGCGGGGCAATGATGCGCACCCAGTCGTGGTCCTTGACCATGCGCCGGGTAAATGGGTAATCCGACATGAACACATCAGCCCGGCCAGATTCCACCTCGCCTTCGCGGGTGGCCGGCGGCGACACCACCAGCAATTTGGCGTACTGCAGGCGTTCGCGCATCAGCGGCTCGTGATAGGTGCCAGCCGCCACCGCCACCACCCGGCCAGGCCGGTCGATGTCCTGCCAGCGCTGGATAGCGCTGTTGGTGCGGCTGGTAACGGCGTACACATCGCTGAACATATGCGGTTGGGTAAACGCCATCACTGCCTGCCGGGCGGGGGTAATCGCCACGGCAAACATGCCCACATCGCACTGGTTGCGCAGCAAATCATCCTTGAGCCGGGCAAAGTGGCTATCAACAAAACTCAGTGGCACGCCCAGGTGAGCGGCCAGGTCACGCGCCATATCGGCATCCACCCCGGCCACTGCGCCTGATTTGACGTTGCGAAACGAAATACCGTAATACTCTGGCCAGATGCACACGCGCAGTTCACCGCGCGCCTTGATCTCGTCCAGACGCTCTGCCCCCAGGCTGACGGCGCTCAGGCTCAGCAAGCAAGCAAAAACAAGCCAAGATTTCATGTCAATTCCTGTTCACACTCCCTCAGCAGCCCAGGCCCCGCTTTGTGAGGAGCACACCTAGAGAGCAATACGTAAAACTACGATATATCTTCAAGCTATCTTACCCAGTTTCCCTGCTGATTTCGATATATTTTAGTCAAAATGCAAGTCGAATTGCTCATCCAGACATAAATACCAACGGGATTGGGCCAGATAAAACAAAACCCCGCCAAGGCGGGGTTTTGTGGCATTGATCCCAACAGCAGACCAATTATGCTTCGGCTTCGTCAGCCAGTTCCACAGCTTCAACGTCCGGACGGTCAACCAGTTCAACCAGTGCCATCGGTGCGTTGTCGCCCTTGCGGAAGCCGTACTTCAGAATGCGCAGGTAGCCACCGTTACGGGTTGCGTAGCGCGGGCCGAGCACGTCAAACAGCTTGACCACGATTTCACGGTCACGCGTACGGTCAAAGGCCAGGCGACGGTTAGCCAGCGACGGCTTCTTGCCCAGGGTGATCAGCGGTTCTGCGACACGGCGCAGTTCCTTGGCTTTCGGCAGCGTGGTCACGATGGCTTCGTGACGCAGCAGCGAGTTCGCCATATTGCGGAGCATCGCCAGACGATGGCTCGTCGTGCGATTGAGTTTACGATTGCTTAAACGATGACGCATGTCTTTATCCTTTTGTCACACACCGCTTACGGCTGCTTGTCCAGCCCTGCCGGCGGCCAGTTTTCCAGCTTCATGCCCAGCGTCAGACCCTTGGAAGCCAATACTTCCTTGATTTCATTGAGCGACTTGCGACCCAGGTTCGGGGTCTTGAGCAACTCGGTCTCGGTGCGCTGAATCAGATCGCCGATGTAATAGATGTTTTCTGCCTTCAGGCAGTTGGCAGAGCGGACAGTCAGCTCAAGGTCGTCCACCGGACGCAGCAGAATCGGATCGACCTGCGGAGCGCGGACTTCTTCCACTTCGACAGCAGTGCCCTGGAGATCGGCGAAGATGGACAGCTGATCCATCAGGATACGCGCGGCAGCGCGCACCGCTTCTTCCGGCTCGATCACGCCATTGGTTTCGATGTCCATCACCAGACGGTCAAGATCAGTCCGTTGCTCAACACGAGCATTTTCCACCGTGAAGCTGACACGGTAGACCGGGCTGAACGAGGCATCCAGCAGAATGTTGCCAATGGTGCGGTTATCATCCTGGTTGACGCGCGTTGCTACCGGTTGATAGCCCCGCCCTTTCTCAACCTTGATCTCCATTTCGATCTTGCCGTTGGCGGCGAGATGGCAAATCGGATGATCCGGATTCACCACTTCGACATCATGCGGCAGCTCGATATCGCCGGCCAGCACAGGGCCCTCACCCTCTTTTTTCAGGGTAAGCAGCACACTGTCGCGACCATGAAGTTTGAGCACCACGCCCTTCAGGTTCAGGAGGATGTCAACAACATCTTCCCGAACGCCGTCGAGCGCGGAGTATTCATGCAAAACGCCAGCGATAGACACTTCGGTCGGCGCAAAACCCGGCATGGACGACAGCAGGATGCGGCGCAGCGCATTACCCAGGGTATGGGCATAGCCACGCTCGAACGGCTCCATGGTGACTCGCGCTTGCGTAGCCGAAACCGGCTGCACGTCGATCAGACGCGGTTTGAGAAATTCCGAAGCGCTGTTTTGCATAGTGTTTCCTTGTTGGCTAGCGATTACTTGGAGTAGAACTCAACGACGAGTTGCTCGTTGATATCGCTAGACAGATCGGTACGTTCCGGAGCGGACTTGAAGACGCCTTCCATCTTTTTGGCATCAATCGAAACCCAGGCCGGGAAGCCAATTTGCTCGGCCAGCACCAGTGCTTCCTGGATGCGAACCTGCTTTTTGGATTTTTCACGCACCGCCACCACATCGCCAGCCTTGACCTGGTACGACGGAATGTTCACGACCTGGCCGTTCACGCTCAGAGCCTTGTGGCTCACCAGCTGGCGGGCTTCCGCGCGGGTGGAGCCAAAGCCCATGCGATACACGACGTTATCCAGGCGGGACTCAAGAATTTGCAGCAGGTTTTCACCCGTGGAGCCCTTGCGACGGGCTGCTTCAGCAAAGTACTTGCGGAACTGACGCTCCAGCACACCGTAGATACGGCGGATTTTTTGCTTTTCGCGCAGTTGGACGCCATAGTCCGACACACGGGTGTTTTTTGCGCCATGCTGGCCCGGACGGGTATCCAGCTTGCACTTGCTGTCCAGCGAGCGACGTGCGCTCTTCAGAAACAGATCGGTGCCCTCGCGACGCGCGAGTTTACATTTCGGGCCGATGTAACGTGCCATGTTGACTCTCTCTCCTGATTAGATGCGACGTTTCTTGGGAGGCCGGCAACCGTTGTGCGGAACCGGCGTCACATCGGAGATGCTGGTAATCTTGAAACCCAGCGAGTTCAATGCACGCACAGCCGATTCACGGCCCGGGCCGGGGCCCTTGATGCGCACTTCAAGATTCTTAACGCCATATTCTTGGGCAACTTTACCAGCGGCTTCCGCAGCTACCTGAGCAGCGAAAGGTGTACTTTTGCGCGAACCTTTAAAACCAGCACCGCCGGAGGTAGCCCAAGACAAAGCATTCCCTTGACGATCGGTGATGGTGATGATGGTGTTATTAAAGGACGCGTGAACGTGAACGATCCCTTCGGATACGCTCTTCTTCACTTTTTTGCGTACACGCACTGTGTTTGCTTTAGCCATTATCTATCCTTACGAATTACTTCTTGCCAGCAATCGCTTTACGCGGGCCCTTACGGGTACGGGCGTTAGTGCGAGTACGCTGACCACGGCACGGCAGGCCGCGACGATGGCGCAGGCCGCGGTAGCAGCCCAGATCCATCAAGCGCTTGATGTTCATCGTAACTTCACGGCGCAGATCACCTTCAACAGTGAACTGACCGACCTGGTCACGCAGATTTTCCATTTCAGCATCGGTCAGGTCTTTGACCTTGGTCGATTCGGCAACGCCAGCAGCTACGCAAATAGCCTTGGCGCGGGTTTGGCCGATACCGTAGATGGCTTGCAGGCCAATCACGGTATGCTGATGATTAGGAATGTTTACCCCAGCAATACGGGCCATACATTATCCTCAAATCTAAAAAGTTGGCGATTCTAGCACGCAATCGCACGGGCAACAAATCAGCCCTGCTTTTGCTTGTGCCGCGGATCCGTGCAGATCACGCGAACGATGCGATTGCGACGGATGATCTTGCAGTTACGGCAAATTTTCTTTACCGACGGCTGAACTCTCATGATTTTCCTTTCAAAAGAACTGGGTGCCAGATTTACTTGGCACGGAACACGATTCTGGCGCGGCTCAGATCGTACGGGGTCAGTTCCACTGTTACCTTGTCGCCAGGCAGGATGCGGATATAGTGCATGCGCATCTTGCCGGAGATGTGGCCCAGCACCACGTGCCCGTTCTCGAGCTTTACCCGGAACGTTGCATTCGGCAACGTTTCCAGGATTTCACCTTGCATCTGGATCGTATCTTCTTTAGCCATCTTACTTTGCCTGATCCGGTTAGCGCGACATCAGGCCGCTATTCTTGAAGTTTGCCTTCTTGAGCAGGCTTTCGTACTGATGGGACATCACATACGATTGCACTTGCGCCATGAAGTCCATGGTAACGACAACAATAATCAGGAGCGATGTGCCCCCAAAGTAGAACGGCACATTCCACTTCAGGATCAGGAACTCAGGCATCAGACAGACCAGGCCGATGTACACAGCACCGATCAGCGTCAGACGCATGATGATCCGCTCGATATAGCGTGAGGTTTGTTCACCCGGCCGAATGCCTGGGATAAACGCACCGCTCTTTTTCAGGTTGTCAGCTGTTTCCTTCGGATTGAACACCAAAGCGGTGTAGAAATAGCAGAAGAAAACGATTGCTGCCGCGTACAGCAGCACATACACGGGTTGCCCCGGATGCAGGGAATCGCTGATGGATTTCAGCCAGCCCAGCCCTTCTGTGTTACCAAACCATCCCACCACCGTGGCAGGGAACAGAATGATACTGGAAGCAAAAATCGGCGGGATGACCCCGGCCATGTTCAGCTTCAACGGCAGATGGGTACTCTGCCCCTGCATCACCCGATTGCCCACCTGGCGCTTGGCATAGTTCACCAGCACCTTGCGCTGACCGCGTTCGACGAACACGACCAGATACGTCACGGCAACCACCCCAATAAACAGCGCAATCACCAGCAGGATGGGCAGACTGCCCTGTGAAGTCAGCGTCAGCGTCTTGCCGATCGCCGACGGCACCCCTGCGGCAATCCCCGCGCAGATGATCAGGGAAATACCATTGCCAATACCCCGTTCGGTAATCTGTTCACCCAACCACATCAGGAACATGGTGCCGGTCACCAGGGTGACCACGGTGGTGAGGTAGAACTCGAACGGCGAGCTAACCACCACCAGATTGGGCTGCTTGAACAACATCACGGCAATACCGAAGCTTTGGAAGGTTGCCAGCAACACGGTGGCGTACCGTGTGTACTGGGTAATCTTCCGGCGTCCCGCGTCACCTTCTTTTTTCAGCTGCTTCAGGCTGGGAATCACTTCGCCAGCCAGCTGCAGGATGATCGAAGCCGAGATGTACGGCATGATGCCGATGGCAAACACCGTAAACCGGGACAGGGCCCCACCCGAAAACATGTTGAACATGTCGAGGAGGCCCGTCTGCGACGACTGGAACAACTTCGCTAGCTCGACCGGATTGATCCCCGGAACCGGAATGTGCGCACCGATACGGTAAACGATCAACGCACCTACCAAAAACCAGATGCGCTGCTTCAGATCACCAAACTTGTTGGTGTTCGCGGCTAGAGAAGGAGTGGCCACTTAATCGCGCCTTATTCAGCGAAACGGCCACCTGCGGCTTCCACCGCAGCGCGGGCACCGGCAGTTGCCGAAATGCCACGCAAAGTGAGCGCACGTTCCACGGTACCCGACGCAATGACTTTGGCAGCCTTGGCGCCGTTCGGCAGCAGGCCAGCCTGTGCCAGGGTCAGCAGATCGATTTCATCGACCGGCAGCTTGTTCAGCTCGTCCAGACGCACTTCCACGGTCAGGTGCTTGGTCAGCGACTTGAAACCGCGCTTGGGCAGGCGACGATGCAGCGGCATTTGACCGCCTTCGAAGCCCACTTTGTGGAAGCCACCGGAGCGGGACTTCTGGCCTTTGTGACCACGGCCAGCGGTCTTGCCCAGGCCACTGCCAATGCCGCGACCGACGCGACGCTTGGCGTGCTTGGCACCAGCGCCCGGCTTGATGGTATTGAGTTGCATGGTTAGCCCTCGCACTTCAACAGGTAGCTGATCTTGTTGATCATGCCGCGATTTTCAGGGGTGTCGATCACTTCGACAGACTGGCGAATCTTCTTCAGCCCCAGGCCGCGTGCGCAGGCCTTGTGCGATTCCAGACGGCCAATCAGGCTCTTCACCAGGGTTACTTTGACGGTTTTGTTGTCGCTCATTCTTCGACTCCAAGGATTTCCGCCACGGTCTTGCCGCGCTTGGCGGCAATGTCGCCCGGCGTGTACATCTTGGACAGACCGTCCAGCGTGGCGCGAACGATGTTGTACGGGTTGGTCGAACCGTGGCACTTGGCCGACACGTTCTTGACACCCAGGGCATCGAACACAGCGCGCATCGGGCCGCCAGCGATGATGCCGGTACCTTCAGCTGCCGGTTGCATGAACACGGTGGTAGCACCGTGCTTGCCGGTCACGGCGTGGTGCAGGGTGCCGTTCTTGAGCGGAACCTTGACCATCTTGCGACGGGCTTCTTCCATTGCCTTTTGCACAGCAACCGGCACTTCCTTGGATTTGCCCTTGCCCATGCCGATGCCGCCATCGCCATCGCCGACCACGGTCAGCGCGGAGAAAGCCATGATGCGACCGCCCTTGACCACTTTGGTCACACGGTTCACACCAATCATCTTCTCGATGAGGCCGTCGCCGCGTTCTTCGATTTCGTGCTTAGCCATTATTCACTCCGAATTAGAATACGAGACCGTGCTCGCGTGCGGCTTCTGCCAGAGCCTTGACGCGGCCATGGTAGTGGAAACCGGAACGATCGAACGCGACTTTCTCGATGCCGGCGGCCTTGGCCTTCTCGGCGATGCGTTGACCCACCAGGGCAGCAGCTTTGGCATTGCCGCCGTTGGTCAGCTCTTTGCGCACTTCAACTTCGAGGGTGGAAGCGCTGGCCAGCACTTTGCTGCCAGTCTCGTCAATGATCTGAGCGTAAATGTGGCAGTTGCTGCGATGCACGCTAAGGCGTGCCACTTTGAGCTCCGCAATCTTGGCACGGGTTTTACGTGCACGACGGAGTCGAGCTTCTTTCTTATCCATGACTGGGCCTCAGTTATTTCTTCTTGGTTTCTTTCAAAACCACCACTTCGTCGGCGTAACGCACACCCTTGCCCTTATAAGGCTCAGGCGAACGGTAAGCACGGATCTCGGCAGCAACCTGACCCACTTTTTGCTTGTCGACACCCTTGAGCAGGATTTCGGTTTGGGTCGGGGTTTCCACCTTGACGCCAGCCGGCATCGGGTGGGCAACCGGGTGGGAGAAGCCAAGAGTCAGGTTGAGCGTATCGCCCTGGGCCTGGGCACGATAGCCCACGCCAACCAGGTTCAACTTCTTCTCGAAGCCCTTGGACACGCCAATCACCATGTTGTTGACCAGGGCACGCAGGGTGCCGGACATGGAACGGGCAAACTTGCTTTCGTTCTTGGCTGCAAAGGTCAGAGCATTGTCTTCCAGCTTGATTTCCACTTCGCTGCTCAACGGCAGGGAGATGGAGCCCAACGAACCTTTGACGGTCAGGTCGGTAGCGGAAAACTTGGCTTCAACACCAGCAGGCAGAACGACCGGGTTTTTAGCGACGCGAGACATTGTTTCCTCCCCTTACGCCACGATGCACAGCAGTTCGCCGCCGATACCGGCTGCGCGTGCCTTGCGATCAGTCATGACACCCTTGGAGGTGGAAACGATGGCAACGCCAAGACCGTTCATCACCTTAGGAATGTCGCTGGAGCCCTTGTAAATACGCAGGCCAGGACGGGAAACACGTTCGATGCGCTCAATGACCGGGCGACCAGCGTAGTACTTCAGCTGGATGTCGAGCACCGGCTTGTTGTCCACTTCGCGGACAGCGAATTCTTCGACGTAACCTTCGTCTTTCAATACTTGGGCAATCGCAACCTTCAGCTTGGACGACGGCATGGAAACTGCGGTCTTGTCAGCGCGCTGAGCGTTACGGATGCGGGTCAGCATATCGGAAATAGGATCATGCATGCTCATAGTTTATTCTCCTATTACCAGCTGGCTTTTACGATGCCCGGAATTTCACCACGCATCGCAATTTCACGGAGCTTGTTACGGCCCAAGCCGAACTTGCGGAATACGCCACGCGGACGACCGGTCAGGGCGCAGCGGTTACGCTGGCGTACCGGGCTGGCATTGCGCGGCAGCTGTTGCAGCTGAAGACGGGCAGCAAAGCGCTCTTCGTCGGACAGGCTGGCGTTGTTGATGACGGCCATCAACTGTTCACGCTTGGCCGCGTACTTGGCGACCAGCTTGGCCCGCTTTTCTTCGCGGTTGATCAGTGCGAGTTTTGCCATTTTCTTAACCCTTGAACGGGAACTTGAACGCAGCCAGCAGCGCGCGGGCTTCTTCGTCAGTTTTCGCAGTAGTGGTGATGGTGATGTTCATCCCGCGCAGCGCATCGATCTTGTCGTACTCGATTTCCGGGAAAATGATTTGCTCACGCACACCCATGTTGTAGTTACCGCGACCGTCGAAGGACTTGCCGTTGATACCACGGAAGTCGCGCACGCGCGGCAGGGCGATGGTGATCAGACGGTCCAGGAATTCGTACATGCGTTCGCGGCGCAGGGTCACCTTGCAGCCGATCGGGTAGCCATCACGAATCTTGAAGCCAGCGATCGATTTGCGTGCAGTGGTCACCACAGGCTTCTGACCTGCGATCTTCTGCATGTCGCCCACGGCGTGTTCAAGAACTTTTTTGTCCGCGACTGCTTCGCCCACGCCCATGTTCAGGGTGATCTTTTCAATACGCGGAACTTCCATGACCGATTGGTAACCGAACTGTTTGACCAGATCCGGCACCACGGTGCTCGTGTAGTAATCGTGCAGACGTGCCATGTTCACTCCTTAAGCACCGACAACTTCGCCGTTCGATTTGAACACGCGAACCTTGCGGCCATCTTCCAGCAGCTTGAAGCCAACACGATCGGCCTTTTGCGTTGCCGGGTTGAACAGAGCCACGTTGGAAACATCAATCGGCATGGTTTTTTCGACAACACCGCCCTGAACGCCCTTGATCGGGTTCGGCTTCTGGTGTTTCTTCACCACATTGACGCCTTCGACGACCAATTTGCCTTCGAGGACGCGCAGTACGGTACCACGCTTGCCTTTATCTTTGCCGGTGAGAACAATCACGTCGTCACCTTTGCGAATCTTTTGCATGCTGGGCCTCTCCTTACAGCACTTCCGGCGCGAGCGAAACGATCTTCATGAAGCGCTCGGTACGCAGCTCACGGGTTACCGGCCCAAAAATACGGGTACCGATCGGCTCGAGCTTGTTGTTCAGCAGCACGGCGGCATTGCCGTCGAACTTAATCAGCGAGCCATCAGGACGGCGCACACCCTTGGCGGTGCGAACCACCACGGCATTGTACACGTCGCCCTTTTTGACACGGCCACGCGGCGCAGCATCTTTGATGCTCACCTTGATGATGTCGCCCACAGATGCGTAGCGACGCTTGGAGCCACCGAGAACCTTGATGCACATAACCTGACGCGCACCAGTGTTGTCTGCGACCTCCAGCATGGTCTGCATTTGAATCATGAATTTTACCTTTCCAACTTAACCCGTCTCGTTCACCAAAATTTGGTGAAGCGCCGCACACTGACGGTGCGGCGCATCAAACGGCCAGTTTTGGAACCCGTACGGGTAAGTCGCCAGAAAAATTGGCGATTGAAAAAACGGCATTATACAGAGGACTGGCGTCCTCTGCAACAGGCATTACACCTGACGTGCCTTTTCCACCAACGCCGAAACTACCCAGGTCTTGGTCTTCGAGAGCGGACGGGACTCGGCAATCACCACCGTGTCACCAATACCGAACTCGTTTTTCTCGTCATGGGCGTGAAACTTCTTCGACAGACGGATCACCTTGCCATAGATCGGGTGCTTGACTTTGCGCTCAACCAGCACGACAACGGTCTTATCCATTTTGTCGCTAACCACCTTGCCGGTCAGCGTACGGACGATTTTCGCGGTTTCGCTCATATCAAGCTGCCTTTTCATGCAATACGGTACGAACGCGAGCAATGTCACGACGCACCTTCTTAAACTCGCTGGTCTTGGCCAGCTGTTGGGTCGCGATCTGCATGCGCAGACCGAACTGGGCCTTCAACAGGCTCAGCAGTTCGGACTTGAGCTCATCGACCGACTTGGCTCTCAGTTCAGACGCTTTCATCATTGACCTACCTGTCTCACGACAAACGTGGTGGGGATCGGCAGCTTGGCAGCGGCCAGGCGGAAGGCTTCACGCGCCAACTCTTCAGCCACACCATCCATTTCGTACAGCACCTTACCCGGCTGAATTTCAGCCACGTAGTATTCCGGGCTACCCTTACCGTTACCCATACGGACTTCGGCAGGCTTGGACGAAATCGGCTTGTCCGGGAACACGCGGATCCAGATTTTGCCGCCACGCTTGATGTGACGGGTCATCGCACGACGGGCTGCTTCGATCTGACGGGCGGTCAGACGACCACGACCCACAGCTTTCAGACCAAAGTCACCGAAGCTCACCTTGTTGCCACGGGTGGCCACGCCGGTGTTACGGCCTTTTTGCTGTTTACGGTACTTGAGTCTAGTTGGTTGCAGCATGACGCGCCCCTGCCTTTCTCGATTTCTTCTCAGGTTGCACCGGCTCGGCCTGTACCTGGCCCGGCTTCACCTCACCCTTGTACACCCATACCTTGATGCCGATGATCCCGTAGGTGGTCTTGGCTTCAGAGGTGGCGTAGTCAACGTCGGCACGCAGGGTGTGCAGCGGCACACGGCCTTCGCGATACCATTCGCTACGGGCAATTTCAATACCGTTCAGACGGCCCGAGCTCATGATCTTGATGCCCTGGGCACCCATGCGCATGGCGTTTTGCATGGCACGCTTCATGGCGCGACGGAACATCACGCGCTTTTCCAGCTGGGCGGCAATGCCGTCAGCGATGATTTGCGCGTCGATTTCCGGCTTGCGGACTTCTTCGATGCTGACATGCACCGGCACACCCATGCGGCGGGCCAGTTCCTGCTTCAGCAGCTCGATGTCTTCACCCTTCTTGCCAATCACCACACCCGGACGGGCGCTGTGAATGGTGATGCGGGCACTTTTGGCCGGGCGCTCAATGACCACACGGCTTACCGAAGCATGGCTCAACTTCTTTTTCAGGAAGTCGCGCACTTCGATGTCTTCCTTCAGCATGCCGGCAAAGTTCTGGCTATTGGCAAACCACTTGGAAGACCAGTTTTTGTTTACGCAGAGGCGAAAGCCCCGCGGATCAATCTTCTGTCCCATGTTCTTGTCCTTAGTTGCCCACGGTCAGCGTGATATGGCAGGTTTGCTTCTCGATGCGGTTACCACGACCCTTGGCACGGGCAGTGAAACGCTTCAGGCTCGGGCCCTTGTCCACGTAAACCGTCGTCACCTTCAGGGTGTCGATGTCAGCACCTTCGTTGTGCTCGGCATTGGCAATGGCGCTTTCCAGCACTTTTTTCAGCAGACCAGCGCCTTTTTTCGGGCTGAACGTCAGAATATTCAACGCAGCGTCAACCGGCAGGCCACGGACTTGATCCGCCACCAGACGGCACTTTTGTGCCGACAGGCGAGCGTTTTTCAAAACAGCAGAAACTCTCATCGCATCACCTTACCGTTTGGCCTTCTTGTCAGCCGCGTGGCCTTTGAAGGTGCGAGTCAGGGAAAATTCACCCAGCTTGTGGCCCACCATGTTTTCGGTGACATACACCGGCACATGGGTCTTGCCGTTATGCACGGCAATGGTAAAACCAACAAACTCGGGCAACACGGTGGAGCGACGGGACCAGGTCTTGATCGGGCGCTTGTCGCTCGTTGCACGGGCCGCATCGACCTTCTTGATCAGATGCAGGTCAACGAACGGGCCCTTTTTAATCGAACGTGCCATTGTCAATTACCCTTTATTCGAATAGCGACGGCGCACGATCATATTGTTCGTACGCTTGTTGCGACGGGTGCGGTAACCCTTGGCCGGCGTGCCCCACGGGCTGACCGGATCGCGACCGGCAGCGGTCTTGCCTTCACCACCACCATGCGGGTGATCCACCGGGTTCATCGCCACACCACGCACGGTCGGGCGAATACCCTTCCAGCGTTTGGCGCCAGCTTTGCCGATCGATTCGAGCTGATGCTCTTCGTTACCCACTTCACCCACGGTCGCGCGGCAGTCAACGTGCACGCGGCGGATTTCACCGGAGCGCAGACGCAGCTGGGCGTAAGTACCTTCGCGAGCCAGCAGCTGCACGGAAGCGCCAGCAGAACGGGCGATTTGCGCACCCTTGCCCGGCTGCATCTCGATGCAGTGGATGGTGGTACCCACCGGGATGTTGCGCAGCGGCAGGCAGTTACCGGCCTTGATCGGGGCTTCCGAGCCAGACAGCAGCACAGCGCCGGCCTTCACGCCCTTCGGGGCGATGATGTAGCGACGTTCGCCATCGGCGTAGCACAGCAGGGCAATGTGCGCGGTACGGTTCGGATCGTATTCGATGCGTTCGACCTTGGCAGCAATGCCATCCTTGTTGCGACGGAAGTCAACAACACGGTAGTGATGCTTGTGACCACCGCCCTTGTGGCGGGTGGTGATGTGACCGTTGTTATTACGGCCAGCATTCTGGATTTGCTTTTCCAGCAGCGGAGCGTACGGAGCGCCCTTGTGCAGGTCCGGCGTAACAACCTTGACGACCGCACGGCGACCCGGAGACGTCGGTTTAACTTTCACTAATGCCATGTTCTGTCTCCCTTACTGCGCGGCGGAAAAGTCGATTTCCTGGCCCGGGGTCAGGCAAACATAAGCCTTTTTCCAGTCGCTGCGACGGCCGATAAAACGACCGAAACGCTTGACTTTACCCTTCACGTTCAGGATTTGCACGCTGTCCACTTTGACGTTGAACAGCAGCTCGACGGCAGCTTTCACTTCCGGCTTGGTCGCGTCAGTGGCCACCTTGAAAACAACTTGCTCGTTTTTGTCTGCGACGAGGGTGCTTTTCTCGGAGACAACCGGAGCAAGGATTACTTGCATCAGACGTTCCTGGTTCATGCCCATTGCTCCTCGAGTTGCTTCACCGCGTCACGGGTGATGACGATCTTCTTGAAACGCACCAGGCTGTACGGGTCAGCTTGAGCGGCTTCGATCACCAGCACGTTGGTCAGGTTGCGCGAAGACAGGTACAGGTTTTCGTCCAGTTCCTTGGTGATCACCAGAGCCTGTTCCAGGCCCAGGGCTTTCACCTTGGCAGCGAATTCCTTGGTCTTCGGGCTATCCACCGTGATGGAATCCACCACGACCAGACGCTCGTCACGCACGAGTTGCGACAGGATGGCCGACACACCAGCACGGAACATCTTGCGGTTCACTTTTTGGCCGAAGTTTTCTTCCGGGCTGTTCGGGAAGATCTTGCCGCCCCCACGCCAGATCGGGCTGGACGCCATACCGGCACGAGCACGGCCCGTACCCTTTTGACGCCACGGCTTGCGGGTGGACTTGGCCACTTCGCTGCGGCCCTTCTGGGCACGGTTGCCGCTACGGGCATTGGCCAGATAGGCGGTCACCACCTGGTGAACCAGCGCTTCGTTGTATTCGCGGCCAAACAGGGTGTCGGACGCTTGCAGGCTTTCAACGGCCTGACCTTGCTGATTGATTACTTTCAGTTCCATCACGCACCTGCCTTCACTGCCGGACGAACGACCACATCACCGCCCTTGGCGCCCGGAACGGCACCCTTGACCAGCAGCAGTTGACGTTCAACATCGATGCGGACGACTTCCAGGCTCTGCACGGTGCTCTTGACGTTACCAAGCTGACCGGCCATGCGCTTGCCCGGAAACACGCGACCCGGATCCTGGGCCATACCAATGGAGCCAGGGGAACGGTGCGACACGGAGTTACCGTGGGAGGCGCGGTTCGAGGAGAAGTTGTGACGCTTGATCGCGCCGGCGAAGCCTTTACCCTGGCTGGTGCCGGTCACATCGACCAGCTGACCGACCTGGAACACTTCGACGGTGATTGCATCGCCAGCCTTCAGCTCGCCCAACTTGGCGGCGTCCAGCAGGAATTCGTGCAGACCACGACCGGCTTCAACACCGGCTTTGGCAAAGTGACCGGCCTCAGCCTTGTTCACACGGTTGGCTTTACGCGAACCGAAGGTGATTTGGACGGCATTGTAGCCGTCGGTTTCGGCGGTTTTGATTTGCGTGACGCGATTGTTCGACATGTCCAGCACCGTTACCGGGATGGTTGCACCATCCTCGGCAAAGACGCGGGTCATGCCGACTTTGCGACCGACAAGACCTAAACTCATCGTTATTTCCTTTATCAGGTGCCGGTTACGATTGACCGACAATAACAAAAAACGGGCTCACCATCAGATGAGCCCGCGAATCTAACACAGATTTTTCAATGACCGCAAGTACTTACCGCCATATAAGCCATCTAGTGTCGTTTTATTGCAGCTTATTGCAGCTTGATCTCGACATCCACGCCTGCCGGGAGGTCCAGCTTCATCAGCGCATCAACCGTTTTATCGGTCGGATCGACGATGTCCATCAGGCGCAGGTGGGTGCGGATCTCAAACTGGTCACGCGAAGTCTTGTTGACGTGCGGGGAACGCAGCACGTCATAGCGCTCGATCTTGGTCGGCAGCGGCACCGGACCCTTGACCACGGCGCCGGTACGCTTGGCGGTGTCAACGATCTCTTGTGCGGAACGGTCGATCAGGTTGTAGTCAAACGCCTTCAGACGGATGCGGATTTTCTGGCTTTGCATTTTCAATCCTCTCCGGCTTACTTGATAACCTTGGCAACCACACCGGCGCCAACGGTACGACCACCTTCACGGATGGCGAAGCGCAGACCTTCTTCCATGGCGATCGGGGCAATCAGGGCCACGGTAATGGCCACGTTATCACCCGGCATCACCATTTCCACGCCTTCCGGCAGGCTCACTGCGCCGGTCACGTCGGTGGTACGGAAGTAGAATTGCGGACGATAGTTGCTGAAGAACGGGGTGTGACGACCGCCTTCTTCCTTGCCCAGCACATACACTTCTGCGCCGAACTCGGTATGCGGGGTGATCGAACCCGGCTTGGCCAGCACCTGGCCACGCTCAACGTCTTCACGCTTGGTGCCACGCAGCAGCACGCCGACGTTGTCGCCTGCCTGACCCTGGTCCAGCAGCTTGCGGAACATTTCCACGCCGGTGCAGGTGGTCTTGACGGTAGCCTTCAGGCCCACGATTTCGATTTCCTCACCCACCTTGACCACGCCACGCTCAACACGGCCAGTCACCACGGTACCGCGACCAGAAATCGAGAACACGTCTTCGATCGGCAGCAGGAACGGCTTGTCGATGGCGCGTTCCGGGGTCGGGATGTAGCTGTCCAGGGCGTCGGCCAGACGGAAGATGGCCGGTTCGCCGTATTCGGACTGGTCGCCTTCCAGCGCCAGACGGGCGGAGCCGGTCACGATCGGGGTGTCGTCGCCCGGGAAGTCGTAAGACGACAGCAGGTCGCGCACTTCCATTTCCACCAGTTCCAGCAGCTCGGCGTCGTCCACCAGGTCAGCCTTGTTCAGGAAGACGATGATGTACGGCACGCCAACCTGGCGAGCCAGCAGGATGTGTTCGCGGGTTTGCGGCATCGGGCCGTCAGCAGCCGAGCACACCAGGATAGCGCCGTCCATCTGGGCTGCGCCGGTAATCATGTTTTTCACATAGTCAGCGTGACCCGGGCAGTCAACGTGAGCATAGTGACGGGTTTCGGTTTCGTATTCGACGTGAGCGGTATTGATGGTAATACCGCGAGCCTTTTCTTCCGGCGCGCTGTCGATTTGGTCGTAACCCTTGGCTTCGCCACCGAATTTCTTCGACAGGATCGTGGTGATCGCAGCGGTCAGGGTGGTCTTGCCGTGGTCAACGTGACCGATGGTGCCTACGTTTACGTGCGGTTTGTTCCGCTCGAACTTTTCCTTAGCCATTTCGCTAAATTCCTTCGATAAAGAGCATAGTAGAGAGATAAAACCGGCTCCCGCACCAGCGGAAACCGGGTTGCAGCGTATTACTTGCGGCTAGCCATCACGGCTTCAGCCACGTTGCGCGGGGCTTCGGAGTAATGCTTGAATTCCATCGAGTAGGTTGCGCGGCCTTGGGTCGCGGAACGCAGGTCGGTGGAGTAGCCAAACATCTCGGCCAGCGGCACTTCGGCCTTGATCTTCTTGCCACCCAGGCCATCGTCGTCCATACCCTGGACAATACCACGACGACGGTTCAGGTCACCCATCACGTCGCCCATGTAGTCTTCCGGCGTTTCCACTTCCACGGCCATCATCGGCTCGAGAATCACCGGGCTGGCGCGACGCATGGCTTCCTTGAAGGCCATGGAACCGGCCAGTTCAAAGGCGATTTGCGACGAGTCCACATCGTGGTAGGAACCGAAGGTCAGACGCACGGTCACGTCCACCACCGGGAAGCCTGCCAGAATACCACTACCCAGGGTGTTCTGGATGCCCTTGTCCACCGACGGGATGAATTCGCGCGGAATCACGCCACCCTTGATTTCGTCGAAGAACTGGTAGCCCTTACCTTCGCCAGACGGTTCCAGGGTAATCACGGCATGACCGTACTGACCCTTACCACCAGACTGCTTGACATGCTTGCCGTCAACGTCGGTGACCTTCTTGGTGATGGTTTCGCGGTAAGCCACTTGCGGGGCACCCACGTTGGCTTCCACGCCAAACTCACGCTTCATGCGATCGACCAGAATTTCCAGGTGGAGTTCGCCCATACCGGAAATGATGGTCTGGCCGGATTCTTCGTCGGTACGCACGCGGAACGACGGGTCTTCCTTGGCCAGGCGGTTCAGTGCCACGCCCATTTTTTCCTGGTCAGCCTTGGTCTTCGGCTCAACGGCAACGTGAATCACCGGATCCGGGAATTCCATGCGTTCCAGAATGATCGGGGAATCGGTGTCACACAGGGTTTCACCCGTGGTCACATCCTTCAGGCCGATGGCGGCGGCGATGTCGCCCGCGCGCACTTCGTCGATTTCCTTGCGATCGTTGGCGTGCATCTGCACGATACGACCGATACGCTCGCGCTTGCCCTTGACCGAGTTCAGCACGGTGTCGCCCGACTTCACCACACCCGAATAGGTGCGGAAGAAGGTCAGCTGACCCACGTACGGGTCGTTCATCAGCTTGAATGCCAGCGCGGAGAACGGTGCTTCGTCGGAGGCTTCGCGGGAAGCCGGAGTGCCGTCTTCCAGCTCGCCCGGAACCGGCGGAACATCCAGCGGGCTCGGCAGCAGCTCGATCACGGCGTCCAGCATGCGCTGCACACCCTTGTTCTTGAAAGCGGAACCGCACAGCATCGGCTGGATTTCGCACTTCAGGGTACGGGTACGCAGACCGGACACGATTTCTTCCTCGGTCAGCTCACCGCCTTCGAGGTACTTGTCCATCATTTCTTCGCTGGCTTCAGCGGCAGCTTCCACCATCTTTTCGCGCCACTTGGCCGACAGCTCGACCAGATCTGCCGGGATTTCGCCATATTCGAACTTCATGCCTTGGCTGGCTTCGTCCCAAATAATGGCTTTCATCTTCAGCAGGTCAACCACGCCCTGGAAGCCTTCTTCGGCACCAATCGGCACCACGATAGGCACCGGGTTGGCGCGCAGACGGGTTTGCATCTGTTCAACGGCACGGAAGAAGTTGGCACCTTGACGGTCCATCTTGTTCACGAAGGCCAGACGCGGCACCTGATACTTGGTGGCCTGACGCCACACGGTTTCGGACTGCGGCTGAACGCCACCTACCGCGCAGTACACCATCACCGCGCCGTCCAGCACGCGCATGGAACGCTCCACCTCAATGGTGAAGTCCACGTGGCCCGGGGTGTCGATGATGTTGAAGCGGTGCTCGGGGAATTGCAGGCCCATGCCCTTCCAGAACGTCGTGGTTGCGGCCGACGTAATGGTAATCCCACGCTCTTGCTCTTGCTCCATCCAGTCCATGGTGGCAGCGCCGTCGTGCACTTCACCAATCTTGTGGTTCACGCCGGTGTAAAACAGGATGCGCTCGGTGGTTGTCGTCTTACCGGCATCAATGTGTGCGCTAATACCGATATTACGGTAGCGCTCAATAGGGGTTTTTCTAGCCACAGCCAAAACCTTTTCAGCAATAAAGATCGGTTAGAAGCGGAAGTGCGAGAAGGCTTTGTTGGCTTCTGCCATACGATGCACTTCGTCACGCTTTTTCATTGCGCCGCCGCGACCTTCTGCTGCATCCAGAAGTTCACCAGCCAGACGCAGGTCCATGGACTTTTCACCGCGCTTGCGAGCGGCTTCACGCAGCCAACGCATTGCCAGAGCCAGACGACGGGACGGACGAACTTCAACCGGAACCTGGTAGTTGGCGCCGCCAACCCGACGGGACTTCACTTCAACGATCGGCTTCACGTTGCCGATGGCGGTGGAGAACACTTCGATGGCGTTTTTGCCGGTCTTTTTCTCGATCTGGGCGAGTGCGCCGTAGACGATGCGTTCGGCAACAGACTTCTTGCCGTCCATCATCACCACGTTCATGAACTTGGACAATTCGACGTTGCCAAACTTCGGATCCGGCAATACGTCGCGTTTCGGTACTTCTCTACGTCTTGGCATAATAACCTCTAGATATTTCAATTCAGTTGAGCGAAACCCGCTCTCGGTCGCCCATCCGGGGTCGACCACTTACTCGACGGCGCTGCTGGCCGCCTAGTTGTACAGCACCGCCCGATTACTTCTTGGGACGCTTGGCACCGTACTTGGAACGCGACTGCTTACGATCTTTCACGCCAGCCGTATCCAGGGAACCGCGCACGGTGTGATAACGCACACCCGGCAAATCCTTGACACGACCACCGCGGATCAGCACCACGCTGTGTTCCTGCAGGTTGTGGCCTTCACCGCCGATATAGCTGGTCACTTCGAAGCCGTTGGTCAGGCGCACACGGCACACCTTACGCAGCGCCGAGTTCGGCTTTTTCGGGGTGGTGGTGTACACACGGGTGCATACGCCACGTTTTTGCGGGCAGGCTTCAAGCGCCGGCACCTTGCTGCTTTCGCGCACCGGCGTGCGCGGCTTACGGACAAGCTGGTTAATTGTTGGCATTGATGGTTGGTTCCTAGAAAAGTCAATGGCGACATGCACACATGCCGCCGCAAAAGACCCGGCATTATAGGGGAACAGATTTGCCACCGTCAACGAATGACACACAGCCAACCCTCGGTAAAACCTTGGATTGGCTGTGTTTTTCGTTAGCGCATCAGGCGTTGTGTTCCTGAATCTGCGGGCTGTCATCCAGCATCAGGTCAGCCGGCATCCGTGCGCCCCCGGCCTGATTCTGCCGACGACGGTTGTTATGATAGGCCAAACCGGTGCCTGCCGGGATCAAACGACCGACAATCACGTTTTCCTTCAGGCCACGCAAGTCATCGCGCTTGCCCATGATGGCCGCTTCGGTCAGCACGCGGGTGGTTTCCTGGAAGGAAGCCGCCGAGATGAACGAATCGGTGGACAGCGATGCCTTGGTAATCCCCAACAGCACATTTTCGTACTGCGCCGGAATCTTGTTGTCGGCATTCAGGCGATCATTGGCTTCCAGCACTTCCGCGCGTTCCACCTGTTCACCCTGGATGAAGTCGGAATCACCCGAATCCGAAATCACCACACGACGCAGCATCTGGCGAATGATCACCTCGATGTGCTTGTCGTTAATCTTCACACCCTGCAGGCGATACACTTCCTGCACTTCCTGCACGATGTAGCGCGACAGGGCTTCGATGCCCTGCAGGCGCAGAATGTCGTGCGGATCGACCGGACCGTCAACGATCACTTCGCCACGGTTCACCACCTGACCATCATGGACCAGCACATGCTTGTCCTTCGGAATCAGGGTTTCGCTGGCGCTGCCGTCCAGATCGGTAATGATCAGGCGCTGCTTGCCCTTGGTGTCCTTGCCGAACGATACGGTACCGGTCACTTCGGCCAGCATGCCGGCGTCCTTCGGCGAACGGGCTTCAAACAGCTCGGCCACACGCGGCAGACCACCGGTAATATCGCGGGTCTTGGACGATTCCTGCGGGATGCGGGCCAGCACTTCACCCACGCCCACTTCCTGACCATCCTTCACCGTGATAATGGCACCAACCTGGAAGGTGATGTTTACCGAAGCATCGGAACCGGTCAGCTTGACCTCCAGGCCCAGCTCGTCCAGCAGCTTGACCTGCGGGCGCAGCATCTTCGAGGTGGAGCCAGCGCGACGTTTCGGGTCGATCACCACCAGGGTGGACAGACCAGTCACATCGTCAACCTGCTTGGCCACGGTCGAACCTTCTTCGACGTTCTCGAACTTCACCCGGCCCGCGTACTCGGTAATGATCGGACGGGTATGCGGGTCCCAGGTGGCCAGCACCTGGCCGGCCTTCAGCGCCATGCCATCCTGCACCATCAGCGTGGCACCGTACGGCACCTTGTGACGTTCGCGCTCGCGGCCATTGTCGTCCTGGATCACCACTTCACCAGAACGGGCAATCACCACCAGTTCGCCCTTGTCGGTCTTGACGTAGCGCATCTGCGAGGAGAAGCGCGCCACACCGTTCGACTTGGATTCCACCTGGCTGGCGGCAGCGGCTCGCGACGCGGCACCCCCGATGTGGAAGGTCCGCATGGTCAGCTGGGTGCCCGGTTCGCCAATCGACTGGGCGGCAATCACACCCACGGCTTCGCCGGTATTCACCACCTTGCCACGGCCCAGATCGCGGCCATAGCACTTGGCGCACAGGCCATAGCGGGTTTCGCAGGTCAGCGGCGTGCGCACCTTGACTTCGTCGATGCCCAGCGCGTCGATATTATCGACGGCAGCTTCATCAAGCAGGGTACCAGACTCGTAAACCGTTTCCCCCGTAGACGGATTGACCACATCCACCGCAGTGACGCGGCCCAGAATACGGTCGCGCAACGGCTCGATCACATCACCGCCTTGCAGCACCGCCTTCATCGACACACCATGGCTGGTGCCGCAATCGTCTTCGATCACCACCAGATCCTGGGTCACGTCAACCAGACGACGGGTCAGGTAACCGGAGTTGGCGGTCTTCAGCGCCGTATCCGCCAGACCCTTACGTGCACCGTGGGTGGAGATAAAGTACTGCAGAACGGTCAGACCTTCGCGGAAATTCGAGGTAATCGGCGTTTCGATAATCGAACCATCCGGCTTGGCCATCAGGCCCCGCATACCGGCCAGCTGACGGATCTGCGCCACCGAACCCCGGGCACCGGAGTCGGCCATCATGTAAATCGCGTTGAACGATTCCTGATCGACTTCCTTGCCTTCGCGGTTGATGGTCTTTTCCTTACCCAGCTGCTCCATCATGGCCTTGGCCACCTGGTCGCCGCAACGGCCCCAGATATCCACCACCTTGTTGTAGCGCTCACCCTGGGTCACCAGACCCTGGCGGTACTGCTCTTCGATTTCCTTCACTTCTTTTTGCGAGCTGGCCAGCAGTTCGACCTTCTTGGTCGGCACCAGCATGTCATCCACGCAAATGGAAATGCCGGCGCGGGTGGAGAAGGCAAAACCGGTGTACATCAGTTGGTCAGCAAAAATCACCGTATCGCGGATGCCGCAACGACGGAACGAAGCGTTGATCAGCTTGGAGATTTCTTTCTTCTTCAGCGCCTTGTTGATGTGCTCGAAACCCAGGCCCTTGGGCAGGATGTCAGACAGCAGCGCACGGCCCACGGTGGTCTCGAAGCGACGGATCACCGGCTGGAATTCACCCTGGTCGTCCAGTTCCCACTCTTTCAGGCGCACCGAAATGCGCGAGGCGAGTTCCACCTGACGGGTTTCGTAGGCACGGCTGACTTCGGACACATTGGCAAACGCCATGCCTTCGCCACGGCCATTGATCTTGTCGCGGGTCAGGTAGTACAGACCCAGCACGATATCCTGCGACGGCACGATGATCGGCTCGCCGTTGGCCGGCGACAGCACGTTGTTGGAGGCCAGCATCAGGGTGCGGGCTTCCATCTGTGCTTCCAGCGACAGCGGCACGTGAACGGCCATCTGGTCACCGTCAAAGTCGGCGTTAAACGCCGCGCACACCAGCGGGTGCAGCTGGATGGCCTTGCCTTCGATCAGCGTCGGTTCAAACGCCTGGATACCCAGGCGGTGCAGGGTCGGCGCACGGTTCAGCAGCACCGGATGTTCACGGATGACTTCTTCCAGGATGTCCCAGACTTCCGGCACTTCCTGCTCGACCAGCTTCTTGGCGGCCTTGATGGTGGACGCCATGCCCAGCACTTCCAGCTTGTGGAAGATGAACGGCTTGAACAGCTCCAGTGCCATTTTCTTCGGCAGACCGCACTGATGCAGACGCAGGGCCGGACCCACGGTAATCACCGAACGACCCGAGTAGTCCACGCGCTTGCCCAGCAAGTTCTGACGGAAGCGACCGCCCTTACCCTTGATCATGTCAGCCAGCGACTTCAGCGGGCGCTTGTTGGCACCGGTCATGGCCTTGCCGCGACGGCCATTGTCCAGCAGGCTGTCCACCGCTTCCTGCAGCATGCGCTTTTCGTTGCGCACAATGATTTCTGGCGCGCGCAGCTCCAGCAGACGCTTCAGGCGGTTGTTACGGTTGATCACCCGACGATACAGGTCGTTCAGGTCGGAGGTGGCAAAGCGACCGCCATCCAGCGGCACCAGCGGACGCAGTTCCGGCGGCAGCACCGGCAGCACTTCCAGAATCATCCATTCCGGCTTGATGCCGGAACGCTGGAACGCTTCCAGCACCTTCAGGCGCTTGGCGATTTTCTTGATCTTGGTGTCGGAACTGGTGCTGGCCAGGTCATGGCGCAGGGTTTCGATTTCGCTGTTGATGTCCATGCGGCGCAACAGTTCGCGCACCGCTTCAGCGCCCATCAGCGCGCCAAATTCGTCACCGTATTCTTCCAGCTTGTCCAGGTAGTCTTCTTCGGTCAGCAGCTGCTTGTATTGCAGCGGGGTCATGCCGCTGTCCACCACCACATAACCTTCAAAGTACAGCACGCGTTCGATGTCGCGCAGGGTCATGTCGAGCACCATGCCCAGACGGGACGGCAGGCTCTTCAGGAACCAGATGTGCGCCACCGGGCTGGCCAGCTCGATGTGGCCCATGCGCTCACGGCGCACCTTGGACAAGGTGACTTCCACGCCGCACTTTTCGCAGATCACGCCGCGATGCTTCAGGCGCTTGTACTTGCCGCACAGGCACTCGTAGTCCTTGATCGGGCCAAAAATGCGGGCGCAGAACAGGCCGTCGCGTTCTGGCTTGAAGGTGCGGTAGTTGATGGTCTCCGGCTTTTTCACTTCGCCAAACGACCAGGACCGGATTTTCTCCGGCGAGGCGACGCCGATCTTGATCGCGTCGAACTCTTCTTCCTGCGTGACCTGTTTGAATAAATCGAGCAGAGCTTTCATGACTTCTCCAGTGAGGCGTTCGGGGTGGCCAAGGGCTGCCAGTGCAGCGCCTGACCCGCTCCCAACCCGTATTTCGTGCTGCAACACAGCGCCAGCGCGGCGGGCGCGACGGATGCCCTGATGAAGCGGACTCGCTCCATGCGGCATCTGCGCGCCCCGGCATGCGCCGGACGCCGTTGGCACAGCGCGCCAACGGGCTTCCTACAAGTTCTTAGTAGCGATCCAGGTCGATGTCGAGACCCAGCGAGCGAATTTCCTTCACCAGCACGTTGAAGGATTCCGGCATGCCGGCGTCGATCTTGTGCTCGCCCTTGACGATGTTCTCGTAAACCTTGGTCCGACCGGTCACATCATCCGACTTCACCGTCAGCATTTCCTGCAGGGTGTAGGCAGCGCCGTAAGCTTCCAGCGCCCACACTTCCATTTCACCGAAACGCTGACCACCAAACTGCGCCTTACCACCCAGCGGCTGCTGGGTCACCAGCGAGTACGGGCCGGTGGAACGGGCATGCATCTTGTCGTCAACCAGGTGATGCAGCTTCAGGAAGTGCATGATGCCCACAGTGGTGCGACGTTCGAACGGTTCACCCGAACGGCCATCGTACAGTTGCAGCTGGGTCTTGGATTCATTAAAGCCCATGCGCGGCGAAATCGGATCACTATCCGGATACGCCAGGCTCAGCATGTGCTTGATTTCCTCTTCCTTGGCCCCGTCAAACACCGGTGTGGCAAACGGCACGCCACGGCGCAGGTTATGCGCCAGGTCCATGATTTCCGCGTCGGTCAGGTTGGCGATGTCTTCTGGCTTGCCGCTACCGTTGTAGAGGTTTTCCAGATAGGCACGCACTTCACCCACGCTGCGCTGTTCCTGCACCATGCGGTTGAACTGCTTGCCCAGACCACGCGCCGCCCAGCCCAGGTGAACTTCCAGAATCTGGCCCACGTTCATCCGCGACGGCACACCCAGCGGGTTCAGCACGATGTCCACCGGCGTACCATCGGCCATGAACGGCATGTCTTCCACCGGCAGGATCTTGGAGACCACACCCTTGTTACCGTGACGACCGGCCATCTTGTCACCCGGCTGCAGACGACGCTTCACGGCGATATACACCTTGACCATCTTTTGCACGCCCGGCGGCAGTTCGTCGCCCTGGGTCAGCTTGCGCTTCTTGTCGTCAAATTTCAGGTCGAATTCTTCGCGCTTCTGGATCAGCGATTCCTTCATCAGCTCCAGCTGCTTGGCCACGTCTTCCTCGGCCATGCGAATATCAAACCAGTCGTGCTTGGACGGCAGGCTGTCCAGGTATTCCTTGCTGATTTCGGTGCCCTTGGCCAGACGCTTCGGACCGCCATTGGCCACCTTGCCGATGATCAGGCGTTCGATCCGGCTGAAGGCATCAGCTTCAAAAATCCGCATCTGGTCGTTCAGGTCAAGGCGATGGCGCTTGAGCTCGTCGTCAATGATCGACTGGGCGCGCTTGTCGCGTTCGATGCCTTCACGGGTGAACACCTGCACGTCGATCACCGTGCCCTGCATGCCAGTCGGAATGCGCAGCGAAGTGTCCTTCACATCCGAGGCTTTTTCGCCAAAGATGGCGCGCAGCAGCTTTTCTTCCGGGGTCAGCTGGGTTTCGCCCTTCGGGGTCACCTTGCCCACCAGCACGTCGCCCGGCTCCACTTCGGCACCGATGTAGACAATGCCGGACTCGTCCAGACGGCCTTGCATGCGCTCGGACAGGTTCGGAATATCACGGGTGATTTCTTCCGGGCCGAGCTTGGTGTCACGCGCCACCACTTGCAGTTCTTCGATGTGAATCGAGGTATAGCGGTCATCAGCCACCACGCGCTCGGAAATCAGGATCGAATCTTCGAAGTTGTAGCCATTCCACGGCATGAAGGCGATGGTCATGTTCTGACCCAGCGCCAATTCGCCCAGGTCAGTCGAGGCACCGTCAGCCAGCACGTCGTTGCGTGCTACCAGGTCGCCTACCTTGACGATCGGACGCTGGTTGATGTTGGTATTCTGGTTCGACCGGGTGTACTTGGTCATATTGTAGATATCGACACCCACTTCACCGGCCAGCGCTTCTTCGTCATTGACGCGAATCACCACCCGGTTGGCATCGACATACTCGACCAGACCGCCACGACGAGCCACCACGGTGGTGCCCGAGTCGGTGGCCACCGCGCGTTCGATACCGGTACCGACCAGCGGTTTTTCCGCACGCAGGCAAGGCACGGCCTGGCGCTGCATGTTGGCACCCATCAAGGCACGGTTGGCATCATCGTGCTCCAGGAACGGAATCAGCGATGCCGCCACCGACACCACCTGGCTCGGTGCCACGTCCATGTACTGCACGCGCTCCGGCATGGCCAGAATGGTTTCGCCCTTTTCCCGGCAGGTCACCAGTTCGTCAGTCAGGCGGCCAGCGTCATCCAGCTCGGCGTTAGCCTGAGCAATCACGTAACGGCCTTCTTCGATGGCCGACAGGTAATGGATTTCGTCAGTCACCTGGCTGTCCACCACCTTGCGGTACGGGGTTTCCAGGAAACCGTACTCGTTGGTGCGGGCATAAATGGCCAGCGAGTTGATCAGGCCGATGTTCGGGCCTTCCGGCGTTTCAATCGGGCACACACGGCCATAGTGGGTCGGATGCACGTCACGCACTTCAAAGCCGGCGCGTTCGCGGGTCAAACCACCCGGGCCGAGGGCGGAAACGCGACGCTTGTGGGTCACTTCCGACAGCGGGTTGGTCTGGTCCATGAACTGCGACAGCTGGCTGGAGCCAAAGAATTCCTTGATGGCGGCGCTGACCGGCTTGGCGTTGATCAGGTCGTGCGGCATCAGGTTGTCGGACTCGGCCTGGTTCAGGCGTTCCTTGACCGCGCGCTCGACACGCACCAGACCGGCGCGGAACTGGTTTTCGGCCAGTTCGCCCACCGAACGCACCCGACGGTTACCCAGGTGATCGATGTCATCGACTTCGCCACGGCCATTGCGCAGATCGACCAGGATCTTGATCACGGCAATGATGTCTTCGTTGGACAGGGTGCCCGAGCCGACCAGTTCATCGCGGCCAATGCGGCGATTGAACTTCATCCGGCCCACACGCGACAGGTCGTAGGCGTCTTCGTTGAAGAACAGCCGCTGGAACAGCGCTTCCACCGCATCTTCGGTCGGCGGTTCGCCCGGACGCATCATGCGATAGATGGCCACCTTGGCCTGGAACTGGTCAAGGATGTCATCGCTGCGCATGGTCTGGGCAATGAATGCGCCCTGATCCAGTTCGTTGGTGTACAGCACGTCCACTTGCTTGACGTCGCAGATATCCAGCTTGGCCAGCAGTTCGTCGGTGATTTCGTCGTTGGCACGGGCCAGCAGCTCGCCGCTGTCCGGGTTGACCACGTTCTTGGCCAGCACACGGCCCACCAGCATGTCAGCCGGCACTTCCACGCGGGTCAGGCCGGAAGCCTGGATGTCGCGGATATGCTTGGCGGTAACGCGCTTGTCTTTCTGGACAATCAGCTTGCCATCCGGCGCGACGATGTCGAACTTGGCAACTTCACCCTTCATCCGCTCGGCCACCAGCTCCATGTACACGCCGTCTTCGGTCAGGTAGAAGGTGTCAAAGCTGAAGAATTCAGCCAGGATCTGTTCTTCGCTATAGCCCAGTGCCTTCATCAGGATCGACACCGGCATCTTGCGGCGGCGGTCGATACGGAAGTACAGCAGGTCCTTCGGATCGAATTCGAAGTCCAGCCAGGAGCCACGGTAAGGAATCACACGGGCAGAGAACAGCAGCTTGCCCGAGCTGTGGGTCTTGCCACGGTCGTGCTCGAAGAACACGCCCGGCGAACGGTGCAGCTGGGAGACGATGACCCGCTCGGTACCGTTGATGATGAACGAGCCATTGCCGGTCATCAGCGGGATTTCGCCCATGTACACTTCGTTTTCGCGCACTTCCTTGACCACCGGCTTGGACGATTCCTTGTCCAGGATGGTCAGGCGGATGCGGGCGCGCAGCGGGGCGGCAAAGGTGATGCCGCGCAGTTGGCATTCCGGCACGTCAAACGGCGGGTCGCCCAGCACATAGTGGACAAAGTCCAGGCGGGCATAACCATTGTGGCTGTGAATCGGGAAGATGGAACGAAACGCCGCTTCGAGACCGATGCTCTCGCGTTTGTCGAACGGCACGCCCAACTGGAGGAACTCGGTATACGAATCGATCTGTGTCGCCAACAGGAAGGGGACGTCGAGAACACCGGCACGTTTCGCAAAGCTCTTGCGAAGACGCTTTTTCTCAGTAAACGAATAACTCATAGAGTCTCCAACGAGGTGGGGTGGCGCAAGAAAACAAAAGTCAGCTCAAGCGGGAATAAGCTGGCTTTTGCTTTCTCTTTTGCAGGAATCCGTCCTGCCGCCGGTCTTAAAGAACACACTACACAAGCGCAACAAGGCTGGCAGATTGCTCCGCCAGCCTTTGCTGCATCGTCTTAACGACGATTACTTCACTTCAGCCTTCGCGCCGGCATCCAGCAGCTGCTTCAGGATGGCTTCAGCATCAGCCTTCGGTGCGGCTTCCTTGACTGCCTTCGGAGCGCCGTCCACCAGATCCTTGGCTTCTTTCAGGCCCAGGCCGGTCACTGCGCGCACGACCTTGATCACGTTAACCTTGTTGTCGCCAGCGGCCAGCAGGATCACGTCGAATTCGGTCTTTTCTTCAGCAGCAGCAGCAGCGCCGCCAGCCGGTGCAGCCACAGCCATTGCGGCAGCAGACACGCCAAACTTTTCTTCGAATGCCTTCACCAGGTCATTCAGTTCCATCACGGTCAGGTTACCAACGGCTTCGAGGATGTCTTCTTTGGAGATTGCCATGTTATTACTCTCTAGAAATCAGTTAAGTCTTAAGGGTTGTCGGTTCAAGCAGCTTCGGTTGCTTCGGCATCGGCAGCTTGTTCGGTGGCGCCACCTTGCTGTTTTTCGGCGAGTGCGGCCAGCGCGCGGACAAAGCCGGACACCGGAGCCTGCATCACACCCAACAGCATGGCCAGCAGCTGTTCGCGACCTGGGATAGCGGCCAGTTGTGCCACTTCCGCCTTGTCCAGCAGCTTGCCATCGTATACGCCGGCCTTGACGACGATTTTGTCGTCGGTCTTGGCAAAGTCGCACAGCACCTTGGCTGCAGCAACCGGGTCAGTCGAAGCGGCATACACCAGCGGGCCAACCATTTGCTCGGCCAGGCCGGCAAACTGGGTATCGGCCACAGCGCGGCGCACCAGCGTGTTTTTCAACACGCGCAGGTACACGCCCTGCTCACGCGCCTTGGCGCGCAGCTTGGTCATGCTGCTGACGCTCACGCCGCGATATTCAGCGATAACCAGGGTCTGAGCATCTGCCACTTGGGCAGCTACTTCAGCCACTACCGCCTTTTTATCTTCAAGATTGAGACTCAAGGTCTACCTCCTGTTGTTGAGGAATGGGTCGGGCATTGCCCTTCCCCCCACGATAACGGCGACCTGATTTCAGAGTTGTCTCACGATACCGGAATGATCCGGTACAGACAGAAACGACCTGCATTCGGGTGCACCATCTGCGCAGGACACCACCTTGACGGTGAGGATTAAGCCGGCGAACCAGCTCCTGCGGTCTTTGACAATCTGACACAGCATGCTGCATCAGCCCAAAGCAAACGACACGGGCAGCGCCTTCATCAGAAAGCGCTGCCCGCTTGATTCTTAGCCTTGCTCGGAGAGCGACAGCTGATCGACGCGAACACCCACACCCATGGTGCTGGAGACGGCGATCTTTTTCAGGTAGACACCCTTGGACGAGGCCGGCTTGGCCTTGATCAGTGCTTCAACCAGGGTAGCCAGGTTGGTGCGCAGGGCTTCCACTTCAAACGAGGCGCGACCGATGGTGGCGTGCACAATGCCGGACTTGTCGGTACGGTACTGCACCTGACCTGCCTTGGCGTTGTTCACGGCTTCGGTGACGTTCGGGGTCACGGTGCCCACCTTCGGGTTCGGCATCAGGCCGCGCGGGCCGAGGATCTGACCCAGTTGACCGACGATACGCATGGCATCCGGCGTGGCGATGACCACGTCGAAGTCCATCATGCCGCCTTTGATCTGGTCAGCCAGATCTTCGAAACCAACGATGTCAGCACCGGCAGCCTTGGCGGCTTCGGCGTTGGCACCCTGGGCAAACACGGCCACACGCACCGACTTGCCGGTGCCACGCGGCAGAACCACGGAGCCACGGACCACTTGGTCGGATTTACGCGGGTCGATACCCAGGTTCACGGCCACGTCAACGGATTCGTTGAACTTGGCGGTGGCGGCGCTCTTGACCAGGGTCAGGGCGTCGTCAACAGGGTACAGCTTGTTGCGGTCAACGGTGGCTTTCAGAGCGGCCAGACGCTTGGAAATCTTCGCCATGTTACACACCCTCCACTTCGATACCCATGCTGCGGGCGGAACCAGCGATGGTGCGCACAGCAGCGTCCATGTCGGCAGCGGTCAGGTCGGGTTGCTTGGTCTTGGCGATTTCTTCCAGCTGAGCGCGGTTGAGCTTGCCCACCTTGTCGGTGTGCGGCTTCGGGCTGCCCTTCTGGATGCCTGCGGCCTTCTTGATCAGAATGGTCGCCGGCGGGGTCTTCATGATGAAGGTGAACGACTTGTCCGCGTAGGCGGTAATCACCACCGGAATCGGCAGGCCCGGCTCCAGACCTTGGGTCTGAGCGTTAAAGGCCTTGCAGAATTCCATGATGTTCAGGCCGCGCTGACCCAGAGCCGGGCCGATAGGCGGCGACGGATTGGCTTTACCAGCGGGCACTTGCAGCTTGACATAGCCGACAATTTTCTTTGCCACAGTTTGCTCCTAATGCGGGTCATCACGCAGGGGTATCAGTCCTGCTGCCCGGTTTGAAACGAGGCGAAACGCCTCACTTGCTCCAGATCGCTTACAGCTTTTCGACCTGGCTGAATTCCAGTTCCACCGGAGTGTCACGGCCAAAGATCTGCACCGACACCCGCAGCTTGTTGCGTTCGTAGTTCACTTCATCCACCGAACCATTGAAATCGGTAAACGGGCCGTCGATCACGCGCACACGCTCACCCACTTCAAACAGGATTTTCGGCTTCGGTTTTTCCACGCCTTCTTGCATTTGCTGCATGATGGCATCGACTTCCTTTTGCGGAATCGGCGCAGGGCGGTTGGCGGTGCCACCGACAAAACCGGTAACCTTGGGGGTGCTTTTCACCAGGTGCCAGGATTCGTCGGTCATTTCCATTTCAACCAGCACATAGCCGGGGAAGAACTTGCGCTCGGTCAGCGAGCGCTTGCCGTTCTTCATGTCCACCACTTCTTCAACCGGCACCAGAATCTTGCCGAAGCGATCCTGCATGTTTTCCCGGTCAATGCGTTCTTTCAACGCTTTTTGCACGCTCTTCTCGAAGCCCGAGTAAGCGTGAACCACATACCAACGCATTGCCATCGCTTAGCCTCGCTTGAGCAGAATGTCGTAGAACAGCCAGGACAGGCCGGAATCGACCAGCCACATAAACAATGCCAGCACAAAGACAAACACAAAGACCATGCCGGTCATCTGCGTTGCTTCCTTGCGGGTGGGCCAGACCACTTTCTTGGCTTCGGCAACCGACTCCTGGGCATACACCACAAAGTCCTTGCCCGGCTGGGACAACCACACCACGCCAGCTGCCGCCGCAATCCCGGCCAGCACAGCCAACACTCGCAACACGCCCTGCCCCTCGGGGATCAGGTAAAAGCCTGCAATGCCGGCCACGACGCACAATAGCGCGCCGACCAGCTTGAGTTTGTCCTGGGATTCCATGGAAACAATATGCTCGCTTCAATACAGCAAAGACTAACCGGCGCTAGGCGCCGGTTAGTCTTATTTGGCAGGCCAGGAGGGTCTCGAACCCCCAACCCTCGGTTTTGGAGACCGATACTCTACCAATTGAGCTACTGGCCTAAAAGGGTAATTATACTGCTTATTTGATAACCTTGGCAACCACACCGGCACCAACGGTACGACCACCTTCACGGATGGCGAAGCGCAGACCTTCTTCCATGGCGATCGGGGCAATCAGGGCCACGGTAATGGCCACGTTATCACCCGGCATCACCATTTCCACGCCTTCCGGCAGGCTCACTGCGCCGGTCACGTCGGTGGTACGGAAGTAGAATTGCGGACGATAGTTGCTGAAGAACGGGGTGTGACGACCGCCTTCTTCCTTGCCCAGCACATACACTTCTGCGCCGAACTCGGTATGCGGGGTGATCGAACCCGGCTTGGCCAGCACCTGGCCACGCTCAACGTCTTCACGCTTGGTGCCACGCAGCAGCACGCCGACGTTGTCGCCTGCCTGACCCTGGTCCAGCAGCTTGCGGAACATTTCCACGCCGGTGCAGGTGGTCTTGACGGTAGCCTTCAGGCCCACGATTTCGATTTCCTCACCCACCTTGACCACGCCACGCTCAACACGGCCAGTCACCACGGTACCGCGACCAGAAATCGAGAACACGTCTTCGATCGGCAGCAGGAACGGCTTGTCGATGGCGCGTTCCGGGGTCGGGATGTAGCTGTCCAGGGCGTCGGCCAGACGGAAGATGGCCGGTTCGCCGTATTCGGACTGGTCGCCTTCCAGCGCCAGACGGGCGGAGCCGGTCACGATCGGGGTGTCGTCGCCCGGGAAGTCGTAAGACGACAGCAGGTCGCGCACTTCCATTTCCACCAGTTCCAGCAGCTCGGCGTCGTCCACCAGGTCAGCCTTGTTCAGGAAGACGATGATGTACGGCACGCCAACCTGGCGAGCCAGCAGGATGTGTTCGCGGGTTTGCGGCATCGGGCCGTCAGCAGCCGAGCACACCAGGATAGCGCCGTCCATCTGGGCTGCGCCGGTAATCATGTTTTTCACATAGTCAGCGTGACCCGGGCAGTCAACGTGAGCATAGTGACGGGTTTCGGTTTCGTATTCGACGTGAGCGGTATTGATGGTAATACCGCGAGCCTTTTCTTCCGGCGCGCTGTCGATTTGGTCGTAACCCTTGGCTTCGCCACCGAATTTCTTCGACAGGATCGTGGTGATCGCAGCGGTCAGGGTGGTCTTGCCGTGGTCAACGTGACCGATGGTGCCAACGTTTACGTGCGGTTTCGTCCGCTCGAACTTTTCCTTAGCCATGGTGAAATGCCCTAAAAAGCTGATAGTCGAAAAAATTGGTGCCCATGGGCGGAATTGAACCGCCGACCTCTCCCTTACCAAGGGAGTGCTCTACCCCTGAGCTACATGGGCCTGCTGACTTGCATTGGAGCGGGTGAAGGGAATCGAACCCTCGTCTTAAGCTTGGAAGGCTTCAGCTCTACCATTGAGCTACACCCGCACAATTCCCAACTAAAAACGCACGCCGCTAAAAAATCTGGTGGAGGGAGAAGGATTCGAACCTTCGAAGGCAGAGCCGTCAGATTTACAGTCTGATCCCTTTGACCGCTCGGGAATCCCTCCGTTCAAGAGATGTGCATTATGGGTTTAGCACTTCACTCTGTCAACGTTTTTTTGCAGGATTTCGCAAAAAATTTTCAAACTGTGGCGTTGCTGCTTGTTTTTTAACCCAAAACCCGCCGGCCAGGCCGGCGGACAGGGTGCAACCACACTCAGGAACCCGAGATGATCTTGTACTTGGCCATCAATTCTTCTTCGCTTTCCTCGTGATCCGGATCCAGCGGGATACAGTCCACCGGGCACACTTGCTGGCACTGCGGCTCATCATAGTGGCCCACACACTGGGTACAGAGGTTGGGGTCGATCTGGTAAATTTCTTCGCCTTGCGAAATGGCGTGGTTCGGGCACTCCGGCTCGCACACGTCGCAATTGATGCATTCGTCGGTAATCATTAAAGACATAGTAATTTCCTCAAGTATTCAATGCGTGGAATTGTGTCATTTCTGTGCCGGGGTCGCAAGCCACGGCAAGCAGCGGCCATCAGGCCGGCGCACGCTGCAGCAGACCGTAGTGCACCACACCCGCACGCCCGCTGCGCACCACGTCCCAGCCCGGCAACTCGGGCCATTGCGCACACTCTATATACAGATACCCGCCGTCGCGCACCCGCGCTGCCGCCAGCGGCAGCACCCGCAGCAATAAATCCGACGCAAACGGGGGATCCAGAAAAATCACGTCAAAGCATTCCTGGCTATGCGCCAGCCAGGCCAGTGCGTCGGCGCATACCACCTCCACCTGGCTCATCTGCAGCGTCTGGCGGTGCTGGTTCAGCGACGCCGCCACCTTGCTGGCCTTTTCCACCAGCAACGCCCGCCGGGCACCGCGTGACGCGGCTTCAAACCCCATGGCACCGCTGCCGGCAAACAGGTCCAGCACGCTCAGGCCGTCCAGGGTTTGCCCCAGCCAGTTGAACACGGTTTCGCGCACCCGGTCTGGGGTAGGGCGCAAGCCGGGCTGGTCGGGAAACGACAGCACCCGCCGTCGCCAGGCACCGCCGATAATTCGCACCGTATTTTGCCCTGCCTTGCCCGCCATGCCCGCTCCTTGCTGATTCTGGCCCCGCCAATGGCTGCTGCAAAGATGTGCGGGGGGCGCATATTATGCGCCCCCCGCGAGCAAGAAGAAACCGTCTTGCGCAGCTCACGCTCAGGAAGGCGATGCCACAGGGGCAGGCCCCACCCATACTGTATTGAGCGCCGGCAGCGACAGCCGCCGCTTCCAGGCATCGCGCACCTGCTCCAGCGTCACCGCTGCCACCCGTTCCGGATAGCGGTTCAGCCAGTCATCCGGCAAGCCATATTGGCCAAGCATCGACACATAGCCCATCAGCTTCAGGTTGCTGTCCAGCCGCAACGGAAAGCCGCCAATGATGTGCTGCTTGGCCTGGGTCAGCTCCGCTTCGCTGGGGCCGTGGGCAATAAAATCGCGCACCGTGTCCTGCACCACACTCAGCGCCTGATCGGCCTGTTCATTGCGCGTACTCAGCGCAATAACAAACTCGCCAGCCTGCGCCATCGGGCTGAAATGGCTGGAAACGCCATAGGTCAGCCCGCGCTTGTCGCGCACTTCCTGCATCAGCCGCGAATCAAACCCGCCGCCGCCCAGCACGTAATTGCCCACCAGCAGCGGAAAATAATCCGGGTCATCCCGGCGCAACACCGGCACGCCCAGCAACAGATGGGTTTGTGTGCTGGCATGCACCAGGCGTTGCTGCTGCCCTTGTGCCGCCACGTTCACCGGCGGAATCTCCGCCAGCGCCTGAGCAGACACCGGCAGGCGGGCGGTCAGCTGGTCGGCAATCCGCTCGGCGTCCGCGCGCGACACGTCGCCCACCAGCGATACCACCGCCCGCCGGGCGGTGTAATGCTCACGCCAGAAGCGCAGGATGTCGTCACGCTGAATCCGCTGCACCGCTTCCGGCGTCATCCGTGCCGCCAAAGCATAGGGATGATCGCCATACATCAGCCGGCGCAACGCCCGTTCGCCGCGATCCGCCGGATCGTCGTCGGCATGGCGCAGGCTGGCCAGCATCTGGGCTTTTTCCCGTGTCAGCAGGGCCGGAGGAAACGCCGGCTGGGACAGCATATCGGCCAGCAAGGCCAGCGCCGGGTCGCGCTGGGCCGGGTCGGACAACACGCGCAAGCTGACGCCAGCCCGCTCGATATCGCTGCTGCCATTCAGTTGCGCCGCCAGGTCGGCCAGCCGGGTTTTGATGGCTTCTTCGCTCAGTCGGGTGGTGCCGGCGTCGAGCATGCTCAGGGTGAGGTCGGAAACACCGGGCTTGCTGGCGCTGTCGCGGCGATTGCCCGCGTCAAAGTCCACCCGCACATCCAGCAGCGGATTATCCCGGCTGGGCACAAATACCACCTGCGCGCCCTGCGGCGTTTGCCAGCGCTGGGTCTCCAGTGCCTGCGCCAGGCCAGCCCAGCTCAGGCAGCACGCCAGCACCAGCATCCAGGGTGATTTAGCGAACATGTGCGCCTCCATTCAGCGTCGGTGCCGCCACCTGACCGGCAGGCACGGCCTGCGGCAGCAGCACGGCGGCAGTCAGCCGGTCGTCAGTCAAATAGCGTTTGGCCACCGCCTGCACCGCCGCTGGCGTCACCGCGTCGAGCTGCCGGTCGATGGCATCGTCGTCACGCCAGGAGAAGCCCAGCGCTTCCAGCTGGCCAATTTTCATCGCCTGGCCAAACATCGAATCCTTTTCATACACCCGCGCCGCCTTGAGCTGGGTGCGCACCCGCGCCAGTTCGGCCTCAGTCACGCCCTCTTTCACCAGCCGGGCAATCTGCTGCTTCAGCGCGGCCTCGGCCTGGGCAGCGGTTTTGCCGGCAGCCGGCACGGCAATCAGGGTGAACAGCGACGCGCCGCGTCCGGTCATGTCGTAGCCGGCGCTCACACTGCTGGCCACCTGCTGTTCGCGCACCAGCGCGCGCGGCAGGCGCGAGGCGGCGTGGCCGTCCAGCACGGCAGCCAGCATATCCAGCGCATAAGGTTCGCTATCATTGATCTTGCTCAGCCGTGGTGCCTGCCAGGCCAGTGCCACATAGCCCAGCTGCGACGGACGTTTGATGGTCAGCCGGCGCTCGCCGTACTGGCTGGGTTCGGGCAGCACCGAGCGCGCCGGCAGGCTGCGCGCCGGCAGCGGGCCATAATGCTGTTCAGCCAGTTTGAACACCTGCTGCGGATCGACATCGCCCACCACCACCAGAATGGCGTTATTGGGCGCATACCAGCGCTGATACCACTGGCGCAGATCGTCGGCACGCATGCGCTCCAGGTCGCCCATCCAGCCAATGATGGGCTGACGCGCCGGGTTGGCGGTCAGCGCCGTGGCAAACAATTGCTCAAACAACACACCGGTGGGCTGGTCGTCGGTGCGCTGACGGCGCTCTTCGCGGATCACGCTGATCTCGCTGGCAAACGCGGCGTCGTCGATGCGCAGCCCGGTCATCCGATCGGCTTCCAGCGCCATGGCCTGCGGCAGGGTATGATTGGCCAGTTGCTGAAAGTACACCGTATAGTCTTTGCTGGTGAAGGCGTTTTCCTTGCCGCCCAATGCGGCAATGCGCCGCGAGAATTCACCTGCCGGCACCTGCGCCGTGCCCTTGAACATCATGTGTTCCAGCGCATGCGACACCCCGGTGATGCCGGAAGCCTCGTCAACACTGCCCACCCGGTACCAGATTTGCGAAACAGCCACCGGCGCGCGCCGGTCTACCTTGACCACCACTTTCAGACCGTTGCGCAGCGTGGTTTCCACTGGCTCGTCGGCCAGGGCGGGCAGGCTCAGCCACAGGCCGGCCAGCAGACCGAGCACGCCCCAGCGAGGGGTTGTTTGAGACATGGTTTTCCCGTTCTCCATCAAAACTTATTACAATCGCAGCACTATGCCGTCAGACTCGGGTCTGACAGGCCCGCATCATGAACCAAACGCCGGGAAGTTGACACCCTGACACCATGTTTAGTTTCTTCAAGAAAAAACCCAAGGCGGAAGATCTCGCCTCGCCAGCCCCGGCTCCAGCCGCGGCTGATATTGAACCTGCTGCACCGGCAAGCGCTGCCGCACCGGCCACCCCAAGCGCGCCGCCAGCCAGCGTAGCGCCTGCCGCCAGTGCTGCGCCCAGCGTGCCTGCCGTCAGTGCGGAACCCGTAGCCGAAGCGCCACGCAAGGCCAGCTGGACCGACCGGCTGAAAGCCGGCCTGTCCAAAACCCGCGACAAGCTGGGCAAATCACTGGCCGGCCTGTTTGGCGGCGGCAAGATCGACGAAGATCTGTACGAAGAGCTGGAAACCGTGCTGCTGACCGCCGACATGGGCGTGCCGGCCACCACCCACCTGCTCAAGGAAGTGCGCGAGCGGGTCACCCTGCGCGGGCTGAAAGACGGCAGCGAGCTGAAAGGCGCGCTGAAAGAATCGCTGACCGAACTGATTGCCCCGCTGCAAATCCCGCTGGACACCAGCGGCCACCAGCCCTGTGTGATCATGCTGGCTGGCGTCAACGGCGCAGGCAAGACCACCTCGATCGGCAAGCTGGCCAAATACTTCCAGCTGCAGGGCAAATCGGTGCTGCTGGCAGCCGGCGACACCTTCCGTGCCGCCGCACGCGAACAACTGATGGCCTGGGGCGAGCGCAATAATGTGACGGTGATCACCCAGCAGGGCGGCGATTCGGCAGCGGTGTGCTACGACGCCATCCAGGCAGCGGTGGCGCGCAAGATCGACATCGTGCTGGCCGACACCGCCGGACGCCTGCCTACCCAATTGCACCTGATGGAAGAAATCCGCAAGGTCAAGCGGGTAATCGACAAGGCCCTGCCCGGCGCGCCGCACGAGGTGATTCTGGTGCTGGACGCCAATATCGGCCAGAACGCGCTGATGCAGGTGCGCGCCTTTGACGATGCGCTCAAGCTCACCGGCCTGATCCTCACCAAGCTTGACGGCACCGCCAAGGGTGGGGTGATTGCCGCCATTGCCCGCGAACACCCGATTCCGCTGCGCTTCATCGGCGTAGGCGAAGGCCTGGACGACCTGCGCCCGTTCTCGGCCCGCGACTACGTTGACGCGCTGTTTGACTGACGCCGGCCCCTACGGACACCCCATGATTCAATTTGACCAAGTCACCAAACGCTACCCTGGCGGGATTGACGCCCTGAAAAACCTGTCATTCAAGGTGGACAAGGGCGAAATGGTGTTTCTGGCCGGCCATTCCGGCGCGGGCAAATCCACCCTGCTCAAGCTGATTGCCGGAATTGAACGTGCCACCAGCGGCACCGTGCTGATCAACGGCCAGAATCTGGGCAAGCTGGGCGGCACGCAGATTTCCTATATGCGCCAGCATATCGGCCTGGTATTCCAGGACCATAAAATCCTGTTCGACCGCTCGGTATTCGACAATGTCATGCTACCGCTGGACGTGATTGGCTTTGACCGGCGCGAGGCCGCCAAACGGGTGCGTGCCGCGCTGGACAAAGTGGGGCTGCTGGAGCGGGAGAAATCCAACCCGATCCGCCTGTCTGGCGGCGAACAGCAGCGCCTGTGCATCGCCCGCGCCGTGGTACACCGCCCCTCCATCCTGCTGGCGGATGAACCCACCGGCAATCTGGACCGCGACTACGCCCACGACATCATGGCGCTGTTCAAGTCTTTCAATCAGGTTGGCGTCACCGTCGTGGTGTCTGCACACGATGAAACGCTGATGAACGAGTATGGCCGACGCATCATCCGGCTTGCACACGGACACTTCACCGCATGAAACATCTGCTCTATCTGCATGGCCGCGCCGCCCGCTCGGCCCTGCGCACGCTGATTCGCCAGCCGCTTGGCAGCCTGCTCAGCCTGTTCATGCTTGCCGTCGCCATCAGCCTGCCGCTGGGCCTGTATCTGATTGTGGCCAGCCTGTCGAGCTGGAGCAACGGCCTGGCCGCCGCGCCACAAATCACCCTGTTCATGGAAGCCAGCGCCGACCGGCCCGACGTGGAAACCGTCAACCAGACCCTCAAGCAGCACGCGCTGGTCAAATCGCACCGCTTTGTCAGCAAGGAGCAGGCGCTGCAAGACCTGATGAAACGCAACAGCCTGAACGGGCTGACCGAAGGCCTGGGCAGCAACCCGCTGCCCGACGCCTTTATTATCGACCCAAAAGACACCGCCCCCGAGCCACTGGAGCGCCTGCAAAAGGAACTCTCCGGCCTGCCGATGGTGGAAGCCACCCAGTTTGACGCCGGCTGGGCCAAAAAACTGCACAGCCTGCTCAGCCTGGGCCACCAGCTCACGCTGCTGCTGGGTGCCGCGCTGGGCATTGCCATGGTGCTGGCCAGCTCCAACACCATTCGCCTGCAGATTCTCAGCCGGCGCGATGAAATTGAAGTGTCCAAGCTGATTGGTGCCACCGACGGCTTCATCCGCCGGCCCTTTGTTTACTTTGCCGTGTTTCAGGGCGTGCTGGCCGCACTGATTGCCTGGGGCCTGAGCGCCTGGCTGATTGCCAGCGCCAACCCGGCGCTGGCCGAGCTGGCCACCCTGTACAACGACCATGCCACCCTGCGCAACCTCAACGCCGACGAAGTGCTCGTCCTGCTGGGCGGCGTGGCGCTGCTGGCCGCCCTGGGTGCCCGTCTGGCCACCGGGCATATCCTGCGCCAGATCGAACCGCAATAACGCTGTTGCAAGGCCACCACACCCCAGCCCACCCCGGCCCCCTGTTTTGCCTGCGCAAACGCGGGGGCCGGCGCTGCTGACCCCAGTCATCCCTTGCCCCGGCCACAATCCGATTCCGGCATAGTGACAGGCTATCCCTCCCATAGAAAAAATTTTCCCAGGAACTGTTTGACTGTTTTGGCACTCTCTCGTGGCGAGTGCTAAGATTAGCGCAATACAGGAGGTTGTCCACCCTATGAGTGCTACGTTTGCCCTGCCCATCCCGGCTGCCGCCGGCAGCCTTGAACAGTACATCCAGACTGTCAACAGCGTGCCGATGCTGAGCCAGGAAGAAGAAACCGAACTGGCCACCCGCCTGCATCACGATAACGACCTGGACGCCGCCCGGCGTCTGGTGATGTCGCACCTGCGCGTGGTGGTGTCCGTTGCTCGCGGTTACGCCGGCTACGGCCTGCAGCAGGCCGACCTGATCCAGGAAGGCAATATCGGCCTGATGAAAGCCGTCAAGCGCTTTGAGCCACAACGTGGCGTGCGGTTGTTCTCGTTTGCCATCCACTGGATCAAAGCGGAAATCCACGAATTCATCCTGCGCAACTGGCGTCTGGTGCGCGTGGCCACCACCAAGCCGCAGCGCAAGCTGTTTTTCAACCTGCGCTCGATGAAGTCCGGTTTTTCCGCACTGACCGACAAGGAAGCCCGCCAGATTGCCGAAGACCTTGGCGTGAAGCCGGAAGAAGTGCGCGAAATGGAAACCCGCATGAGCGGCCAGGACGTGGCGCTGATGGCGGACGACAACGACGACGAAGGCGGCTACGCGCCGATTGACTGGCTGGCCGACGCCGAAAACGAACCCACCCGCCAGATCGAGAAAAAAGCCTTCGACCGCCTGCAACGCGAAGGCCTGGAAGAAGCACTGTCCACCCTGGACGCCCGCAGCCGCCGGATTGTCGAATCACGCTGGCTGGCCGACGACGGCGGCCTGACCCTGCACGACCTGGCAGCGGAATACGGCGTATCGGCAGAACGGATTCGCCAGATCGAAGCCAAGGCGCTGCAGAAGATGAAGCAGGCACTGGTGACGGCGTAAGCCTGCTCAGCCCCTCTCGCGCTGACAGCAAAAAAGCCGGTGTTTTCATTCAAGAAAACACCGGCTTTTTTCAATTTCACCGCCAACGGCATGACAGACAGGCCGGCGTCACACCGGCCCGCCTCAGCGCTTACACCCCGCGCAGCAGCTCATTGATGCTGGTCTTGGCGCGGGTCTTGGCGTCCACTTTCTTGACGATCACCGCGCAGTACAGGCTGTGGCTGCCGTCTGCCGACGGCAGGTTGCCGGACACCACCACCGAGCCCGGCGGGATGCGGCCATAGCTGACTTCGCCGGTTTCACGGTCGTAAATCTTGGTGGACTGGCCAATGTACACGCCCATCGAGATCACCGAGCCTTCGCCGACAATCACGCCTTCCACCACTTCCGAGCGCGCGCCGATGAAGCAGTTGTCTTCGATGATGGTCGGGTTCGCTTGCAGCGGTTCCAGCACGCCGCCAATGCCCACGCCACCGGACAGATGCACGTTCTTGCCGATTTGCGCGCACGAACCGACGGTAGCCCAGGTGTCCACCATGGTGCCTTCGTCCACATAGGCACCAATGTTCACGTAGGACGGCATCAGCACCACATTCTTGCCGATGAAGCTGCCGCGACGGGCAACGGCGTTGGGCACCACGCGGAAACCGCCTTCGCGGAATTCACGTTCGGTGTAGTCGGCAAACTTGGTGTCCACCTTGTCGTAGTACTGCATGCAGCCGCCGGCCATCGGCGCGTTGTCGCGGATGCGGAACGACAGCAGCACGGCTTTTTTCACCCACTGGTTCACCACCCATTCGTCACCGTGCTTTTCCGCCACGCGGATACGGCCAGTGTCGAGCTCGTCGATGACCTGCATCACCGCAGATTTCAGTTCGGGCGAGGCGGTGGCCGGCGAGATGTCAGCGCGTTTTTCAAAGGATTCGTCGATCAGGGTCTGGATCGGGTGCATGGTATTAAGGCCTCTGGCGATACGGATGGGAACAGACATGCAAATATCTTCTAAAAGAACAGAGTTAAAGAACAATTAATGAAACGCTGCTGAATGCAGAACAACTGTTTTTGCAGCACGCAAAACCCGGCAAAATCAACATCCGGGATTTCCGCCTGCGCAGGGATAACAACTTGTTCAGCGTTTCCTTAAAGAACACACGCCCGACGGCTAAGGACGTGCGGATTGATTCAGAAAAATCGTGTTTGCCAAAAGCAAAACCCAGCAAAATCAACACTCTGGATTTTCGCCTTCGCGGGAATGACGATTTTCTCAGCGTATCCCTAACAGGCATCAGGCGCGGCTGCGGGCAAACGCCACCACGCGGTGGGCGGCTTCCAGGCAGTCGGCCAGCGGGGCCACCAGGGCAATGCGGATATAGCCCGCGCCAGGGTTAACACCGTGGGCGTCGCGCGCCAGAAAACTGCCGGGCAGCACGGTCACGTGCTGTTCGCGGTAGAGCTCGCGGGCAAACTCGGCGTCGTCGCCAGGCACTTTCGCCCACAGATAAAAACTGGCCTCGGGCAGGCTGACGTCCAGCGCCTGGGCAATCAGCGGGGTGACGGCGGCAAATTTTTCGGCGTACAGTTGGCGGTTGTGCTCGACGTGGGCTTCGTCATCCCAGGCGGCCACGCTGGCGGCCTGAATGGCCGGGCTCATCGCTGAACCGTGGTAGGTGCGGTAGAGCAGGAATTTTTCCAGCACGCGGGCGTCGCCGGCGACAAAACCGGAGCGCATGCCTGGCACATTGGAGCGCTTGGACAGGCTGGTGAACATCACCAGATTGGTAAAGTCGTCGCGGCCCAGCGTGGCGGCGGCTTCCAGCCCACCCAGCGGCGGGGTGTCGAAGTAGATTTCCGAATAGCACTCGTCCGAGGCAATCACAAAGCCGTAGCGGTCCGACAGTTCAAACAGATCCTGCCAGTCGTTCAGCGACATCACGCTGCCGGTGGGGTTGCCGGGGCTGCAGACAAACACCAGCTGGGTACGCTGCCAGATGGCTTCTGGCACGCTGGCCCAGTCTGGCTGAAACCGCTGGTCGGCCAGACAGTTCACGTAGTACGGTTCGGCCCCGGCCAGCAGCGCCGCGCCTTCGTAAATCTGGTAAAACGGGTTGGGCGAAATCACCACCGGCTTGCCGGCGCTGGGGTCGATCACCGCCTGGGCAAAGGCAAACAGCGCTTCGCGGCTGCCGTTCACCGGCAGGATTTCGCGCTGGATATCCAGCGCGCGCAGGCCGTAGCGGCGGCTCAGCCAGCTGGCGGCGGCGCTGCGCAGTGCCTCGCTGCCCTGGGTGGCCGGATACTGGGCCAGGCCGGCCAGATTGGCCACCAGGGCATCGGTCACCAGGGCCGGGGTGGCGTGCTTGGGCTCGCCAATCGACAGGTTGACCGGCGTCAGCGCCGGGTTGGGGCTGACCTCACGGAACAGCTCGCGCAGTTTCTGGAACGGATACGGTTGCAGCAGCGACAGGTTCGGGTTCATCGGCGTTTCGCGAGTGGAAAATGGGTGGGAGGCAGCACAGCCGTCAATGGTAAAAGTTACAGACGGTTTACGCAAAGCAAAGATGCAGGGCTGAGCTGGCGCAGCCTGCGGGCACGGATGCCCACTCAGCCCGGTCTGGCCGGCTGGCGCAGTTGTTCGGCCAGCAAGCCCCATAGCCGCTGGGCTGCCGGCTGCGCTTCGCCAGCGGCAAACCGTGCCACCAGTTCGCAATCGGGCAAATCCGGCAGGCCGGTGCCAATCGGGTGCATGCCAGCCACGCCCAGGCTGGCCGGCAACGGGGCAATGGCCAGCCCGGCCAGCACGGCATGACGCAAGGCGGTGATGCTGCTGCCGGTAAAGCGCACTTCGCCGCGCTGGCCGCTGGCCGCCAGCGCACCCAGCGCCGCGCCGCGAAACACGCAGCCTTCATGAAACACCGCCAGCGGCAGCGGACGCTGCTCGCCCGCTTCGCTGCCGTCAGCACGAAACCAGCACAAGGGCTCGCGGCGCAGCACCTGCCAGCCGTCGCCCAGCGTGGCCGCCGGCTGACCGGCCACGCGCTTGGCCAGGGCCAGATCCAGCTCGCCGGCGTCCAGTTGCGCTGCCAGCTTGACCGACAGATCACAACGCACCGACAGCACCACTCTGGGGCAGGCACGGGAAAACGCCGCCAGCACCGGCGGAAACACGCTTTCCATCAGTTCTTCCGGCAAGCCCAGCCGCAAGCGGCCCGCCAGCGTGGGCTGAGCAAAGCAAGCCCAGGCCTCGTCGTTCAGCCGCAGCATGCGCCGGCCATAATCCAGCAACACGCGGCCCTCACCAGTTGGCCCGCTTACCCGGCCCTGGCTGCGCAGCAGTACCGGCTGGCCCACGGTATCTTCCAGCCGCTTGATTTGCAGACTGATGGCCGACTGGCTGCGCCCCAGTTGCTCGGCGGCCACAGAAAAACTGCCACAATCGACAATGGTGACCAGCGCACGCAGCCAGTCCAGCTCCAGATGGCGGGCAAGGGCAGACATCGGCATTCCTCAGGGCAGGCAAAATCGCATTAGCTGATTATCAAGCATGAATTATCAATTTTGCAAATAAGCTACGCGCCGATACAGTGAGGCCATGCACTGTCCACCCGGAGCCCATCATGTCCAGCTTGTCCCTGCCGTCCCCGGCACTGTCCACCCCCGCCTGGCGCATTGCCGTGGTCGGCTGCGCCTTCAGCCTGATCTGGAGCTCGGCGTTCATCGCCGGCAAGCAGGCAATGACCGGCTGCGGCCCGTTCACCCTGCTCAGCCTGCGGTTTTTGTCAGCGGGCGCGCTGCTGTGGCTGCTGCGCCGCTGGCTGCCCGGTGACACCCCAGAACAAGCCCAGGCCCCCGCCTCGGCCTGGCGGCACGCGCTGATTGCCGGCCTGTTGACCAATGCTGTCTATCTGGGGCTGGGCTACCATGGCCTGCGCCATGTGCCCGCCGGGCTGACCGCGATTCTGGTCAGCACCAGCCCGCTGATCACCGCCGCCATGGCGGCGCTGTGGCTGCACGAACCGCTGGGCGCACGTCGGTTGCTGGGCCTGCTGTGCGGCCTGGGCGGCGTGGCGTGGATCATGGCCGGTCGCGCCGGAGGCACTGCCGCGCTGGATGACGCCGCCCTGCTGGGCGTGGGCATGATCCTGGCCGGCACGCTGGCGCTGGCGGTGTCCACCCTGTTCAACCGCCGCGCCGCCAGCCAGCTCAACCCCTGGCGCATCGCCCGCCTGCAACTCCTAGCCAGCGGCCTGGTGTTGCTGCCGCCCGCGCTATGGTTTGAAGGCCTGCAGCTCACCCCCACCCCGCTGGTACTGGCCAGCCTGGCTTATCAGGCCACCGTGGTGTCGATTGGCACCACGCTGATGCTGCTGTGGCTGGTGCGCCACGGCGGTGCGGCCAAGGCCAGCAGCTTTCACCTGCTCAACCCACTGTTTGGCACCCTGCTGGCCGTGGCGCTGCTGAGCGAAACAGTGACACTGACGGATTTGCTGGGAGCACTGCCGATTGTGGCGGGGCTGGGGTTGGTGGTGAGGCAAAAACAGGCTTGACCACTGTATCCAATCAGATACAATAGTCTTCCGCTTAGACGTATTGCTTGGCTAAAAGCAAGCCACAGTCGTGAACCTCATCAGTAATCAAGCATGCAGTAAATTGATACATCAACCTAGAGATAGACACATGGAAAAAATATACCTTATAGGCAAAAATATCGTAACAAGCTATATCGCACACATTACAAGAAAGGGCTGTGAATGTCTGTATTTGTTGAAAAAACCACGGAGTTTAATGAATGGCTGCTAGGCTTAAAAGATAAGGCAGGTCGTGCCAGAATCATTACTCGCATCCGATCGGCTGAGTATGGAAATTTTGGAGATTGCGAGCCTGTAGGCGAGGGAGTTTTTGAAATGCGCATTCACACAGGGCCAGGCTATCGACTGTATTTCACACGACGAGAGAGAATTACTTATTTGCTTTTACTGGGTGGAGATAAGTCCTCGCAGAGAAGAGATATTAGTCGCGCCCAAGAACTGGCGCGAGCACTGCCCAAGGAAAATAGCCCATGACCCAAGTTACCCCATTTGACGCGGCAGACTATCTGGACGATGAAGAAACCATCGCCCTGTACCTGAACGCTGCACTGGAAGACCCCAATCCGGATGTGTTGCTGGCGGCAATACGCGATGTCGCACGGGCGCGCGGCATGACCCAGCTGGCCAACGCCGCCGGGCTGGGGCGGGAAAGCCTGTACAAGGCGCTCACGCCAGGGGCCAAGCCGCGCTACGATACCGTGCTGAAACTGCTGCACGCGCTGGGGGTCAGACTCACCGCCACCCCGGTGCGCCACCCCTAACCCCAAGCCCGTCAATCCCCCCGAGCCCGATCATGCCCCCTTCCTGGCCTCACCTGCGCTACTCGCTGTACGCCCCGATCTACGATCTGCTGGCCGGGCGTTTCAGCCGGCAGCGGCAACGCTCCATCCGGCTGGCCGGACCGGGGGCGCGCGACCGGGTGTTGCTGGTCGGGGCGGGCACCGGGCTGGATTTGCCCGAGCTGGGCAGCTGCGCCGAGCTGGTGGCCACGGATATTTCACCGGCCATGCTGGCGCGCTTGCGCAAACGGGCGACGCGGCTGGGGATGACGGTTGACGCGCGGGTGATGAATGCCGAAGCGCTGGATGCGCCAGACAACCATTACACCCTGGTGGTGCTGCACCTGATTCTGGCCGTGGTGGACGACCCGATCCGCACCCTGCGCGAGGTGGAGCGGGTGCTGGCCCCCGGCGGGCGGGTGGCGATTTTCGACAAATTCCTGCCCGATGGCACCACCCCACCGCGCTGGCGACAGGCGCTGAATGTGCCGCTGCGCTGGCTGGCCACCGACATCAACCGCCGCTTTGCCGACATTGTCGGCTACACCCAATTGCGCGTGGCGCATGACGAGCCGGCCCTGTGGGGCGGAACCTTTCGGGTGATACAGCTGGTCAAACTGTCCGATTCTGCGGATGATAGGCCGGCATGAGCCCTTCTTTATATTTTGAAACCAGCGGACGCGGTCCGGATGTGGTGCTGGTGCATGGCTGGGGCCTGCACGGCGGCGTGTGGGCGCGGGTGGCGGCGGCGCTGGCCGACCACTTTACCGTGCATCAGGTAGACTTGCCCGGCCATGGCCATAGCGCCAGCGTGGCCCCGTACACCCTGCCGGCGCTGGCCCAGGCGCTGCAGGCCAGTTTTCCGCTGCCGGTGCAGGTGGTGGGCTGGTCGCTGGGCGGCCTGGTGGGGGCGCGCTGGGCGCTGGATGCGCCGGCCTCGGTCAAAAGCCTGACCCTGGTGGCGTCCAGCCCATGCTTTATGCAGCAGGCCGACTGGCCGCATGCCCAGCCAGTGGCGGTGATGCGCCAGTTTGCCGATAATCTGGGCCAGCAGTTCGAGCAAACCCTGCGCCGTTTTCTGGCCCTGCAAACCCTGGGCAGCGATTCGGCGCACGCCGTGCTGGCCGAGATGAAGCACCAGCTGTTTGCCCATGGCCGCCCCAGCGCACTGGACGATGCGCTGGCGGTGCTGGAAAGCAGCGATGTGCGCCCGGAACTGCCCAACCTGCGCGTGCCCACCCACCTGAGCTACGGCCAGCGCGACGCGCTGACGCCGATTGGCGCCGCGCGCTGGCTGGCGGCGACCATTCCGGGCAGCTCGCTCACCGAATTTCCCCAGGCTTCGCATGCGCCGTTCCTGTCGCACGAAGCCGAGTTTCTGGCTGACCTGATTCCCTTTTTGCAGCGCCACGCCTGACGTGACGCCGGTAATACTGATGACCGAACCGTTTTATACCGACAAATCCCGCGTGCGTGAGGCGTTTGACCGCGCCGCGCACAGCTACGATGGCGCTGCGGTGTTGCAGCGCGAAGTGTCCGACCGCATGAGCGAGCGCCTGGACTATATCCGCCACGCACCATTGCGCATTCTGGATGCCGGCAGCGGCACCGGCTACGGGGCGGTGGGCTTGCGCAGCCGCTACCCCGACGCTCAGGTGATCGAGCTGGACCTGGCACCGAGCATGCTGCAGGTGTCCCGGCAAAAACAGCAGGCTGCGCCACGCGGCGGCCTGCTGGGCCGGCTGTTCCGCAAGGCCGAGCCCTGGCAGCTGTGCGCCGACATCGAACAGCTGCCGCTGGCCAGCGCCAGCGTGGACATGGTCTGGTCCAGCCTGGCCATTCAGTGGGTGAATACCCCGGATCAGGTATTTGCCGAATTCCACCGTGCCCTGCGTGTGGATGGCTTGCTGATGTTTGCCACCCTGGGGCCGGACACCCTGTGCGAATTGAACCACGCCTTTGCCGGCATCGACGGCCACACGCACGTCAACCGCTTTATCGACATGCACGACATTGGCGATGCGCTGGTGCGCACCGGCTTTGCCACCCCAGTGATGGACATGGAAAAAATCGTCCTCACCTACGATGACATCAAGGGCGTGATGCACGACCTGAAAGGCATTGGTGCGCATAACGTCACCCAGGGGCGCAAAACCGGCCTGATGGGCAAAACCGCCTGGCGCGATATCACCGCCCGCTACGATGCCCTGCGCCGCGACGGCAAGCTGCCAGCCACCTACGAAGTGGTATACGGCCACGCCTGGAAACCGGCGCAACGCCCCAGCCGCAAGCTGGACGACGGCAGCCAGATCATTGAATTCCAACCTCGCCCCGATACCCCGCGCCGATGACACACCCTGCTGTAAGCACTGCCCCCCTGCTCACCCTCTCCCGCCGCCACCTGCTGACCCTGGCCGCCGCCCTGTGCCTGAGCGCCTGCGCCAGCGCGCCCCCCGCCCCCACGCCAGCCAGCAAGCCCAAGCTCGCCCTGGCGCTGGGCGGCGGCGCGGCCAAGGGCTTTGCCCATGTTGGGGTGATCAAGTTGCTGGAATCACACGGGATTTATCCGGACATTGTCACCGGCACCAGCGCCGGCGCGGTGGTGGGCAGCCTGTATGCTGCCGGCTACACGGGCATACAGTTGCAGAATATGGCGGTGGCGCTGGATCCCGCATCGATCAGCGACCTGATTCTGGGTGAAAGCGGCTTTGTGAAGGGCGAAAAGCTGGAGCGCTATATCAACCAGCAAGTCAGCCAGCGCCCGATTGAAAAGCTCAACCGCGCCTTTGGCGCGGTGGTCACCGATCTGACCAATGGCAACCGGGTGGTGTTCCGGCGCGGCAACACCGGCCAGGCGGTGCGCGCCTCGGCAGCAGTGCCCGGTGTATTTGAACCCGTGCTGATTCAGGGGCGCAAATACGTGGATGGCGGCGTGGTCAGCCCGGTGCCGGTATACGCCGCCCGGGAAATGGGGGCCGATATTGTGATTGCGGTGGATATTTCCACCAAGCCCAGCCGCAAGCCAGGCAGCGGCACGCTGAACACGCTGGACCAGACGCTGAATATCATGGGGCAGAAACTGGGCGAAGCGGAGCTGCAGCGCGCCACAGTGGTGATTCGTCCGGATATTTCCCGGATTGGCTCAACCGACTTTGCCCAGAAAAACCAGGCGATTCTGGAAGGCGAAAAGGCCGCGCAGGCGGCGTTGCCGGCCATTCGGCGGGCATTGAAGCTGTAAGCTGCATAGGATAGGCATTGACGCCAAAACGCCCGCCGACAGAACGTCAGGCGGGCGTTGTCACTCCGTCACCCCGTTGCGGGCGGCTGGCCTCAGGCGGCGGCGGTGCGCAGAATGGTGTAGAGCTCGTCCTTCAGGTGCAGCTTTTCTTTTTTCAGCGTTTCGATTTCTTCCGGGGAGCCCGGTTCGATGCGCGCTTCCATGTTCTTGATTTGCTGATCGATGGCGTTGTGCTTGTCGAACAGACGGGTAAAGTGGGCGTCTTCGGTTTTCAGGCGGGTGATCAGGTCACGATACTCGGGAAACATACGGCACTCCTTGATGATGGGACGGGCAGCAACAGCGCTGCCGTGACACGGTTTTATACTACTCGCATCACCCGGTGTTTGTCTTGATCCAGCGCACAAAATTTGCCCCACCAAGGTGCATGGCCATCAGTCGGCCAGCCAGGGTGGGGCAGGGTTCGGCCCGGAAGCAATCAGGCAATGCCCAGGTCGCGCGGTGACTCGGCGCTGTCCAGCGCCTGATGCAGGCTGTCCTGCAGTTTTTCGGTGATGGTGTAGGGGTATTGCAGCGTGTCGCTGCTGTGTTCGCTGGTTTCGCTGAGCGTGGCGTTGGCGTGGTCGGTCATGGTCGGGCTCCTGATGAGATGTGTTGCACTGCACAAATCATAGAAGCCTGTGGCGCGCTTGACCAGCATCATGCCGAAGACACGCACACAAGTGTCGCAATCCTGTCACACCATGCCGACCCGCCATGACAGGTTGAATTAAAACAGTTTTTTATCTGACAAAGGCATGCGCCGCCCAGCGGCACCCCACCGATGGCCCCCTATCATGCATAGGCCCGGTGTGCCCCGCACAGCGGACACACCGGGCCTGTTCCAGCCCACCCCGCTTAGCTGACGGTTTTTACCGGTGGCCGGGTGCCGCCCGGCTTGGTATTTTTGGCAGTGGCCTCCACCGCAGCAGCCTCGGCAGCCAGCTCTTCCTCGGTTTTGGGCAGCATCGGCGTCCATTGCTGCTTGCCATGCTGTTCGATCACCTGACGGTAAGAGCGATGCAGCTTCTGGTACTTGCCGTTGAGCGGGTCCATCTGACGCACCCGTTCCAGGTAGTTGTAAGCATGCGCCATATAGGTTTCGTGCCAGCCCTTGCGATGCACCATGGCCAGGATGGCGTTGACCGCGTTGAGCAGGATCTGCTGGTTGTGCGGCAGCTCTTCCACTGCCTGCGAGAACATGTGCACAGCGTCTTCCAGCTGGCCGGCCTGGGCCAGGCGCACGGCCTGGTTGTTGATGTCGACCACCGACTGAACGTTTTCGGCAATCAGTTGCTTGCCCACTTCCAGACGGTCCACCTGTTCGTAGATGCGGGTCAGGCGGTCGAGCACATGCTGGTTATCGTGGTTGTTGCGCACGATGTCCTGCACCATGCGGTTGCCCACGTCTTCGCGGCCCTGCGCATAGCAGGCCTGAATCAGCTCCATCTTGGCCTGCTGCGAGAGTTTTTCTTCCAGCTCGGGCATGCGCTTGATCGCTTCGTCGAGCAGTTCCCGGCCCCGGTGCGGCTGACCCTGCTTCTTGTACACCTGGCTGTCGATGATGCTGGCCATCCACTCGGCGGTGGCATTGTGGCGGAACTCGCGGCGCACGGTGCCAGCGGTCTGGGTGGCCGACTGCAGGTCGCCCTTGGCAATCTGCACCCGCGCCAGCGCGGCGTAGTCTTCCACGGCGCGGTACACCGAATACTTGGCCACGTCGATGGTTTTTTTCAGTGCGCGCTCGGCGGTGTCGTAGTCGTGATTCTGCACGGCCACTTCCGCCAGTTCCTTCTGGCGGCGGATGGCCAGCGGTGACAGCTGCACGGCGTTTTCCAGGGTTTCCTGGGCTGCGGCCAGATCGTTCTGCGCTTCGTGCAGCTTGGCCAGCCAGTCGTAGGCTTCCATCACCCGGCCATTTTTCGACAGCACTTCGTCAAACATCACCTTGGCTTCGTCGTACTGCTTGAGCTGGGTCAGCGATTTGGCCAGCCCCAGTTGCGCCCACGGCTGCGCCTTGATCGCCATCACTTCTTCGTACAGCGACTTGGCCGACAGATAGTCGCCAATCTTCAGCGACAGGGTGCCGCGCAGGCGCATGAAGTCCAGGGCAAACTCGTCCCCGTCGGAAATCCGCTCATTACACGAGTTGATCGCCACCAGGAGGTCGTTCTGCTTGAGTGCGTCGTCCACACAGCGGAACGATTCGCGCCGGCGCATGGCGCGGTCCAGCCGCACGCGCAGTTGTTCGCCAGTAAAGGGTTTGAGCAGGTAGCCATCCGGCTCCAGTTCGGCGGCGGCCAGCACGCGCTGTGAGCGGCGCTCGCCAGACACGATCATGAACACGCAGGACTGCTTGATCAGATTGCGCGACTTGGCTTCTTCCAGCAGGTGCAGGCCGTCGTAGCCGTTGCCCAGGTCAAAGTCGCACAGCACGATATCAAACGAGTAACGCCCAAGCTTGGCCATGGCGTCGCCAGGTCGGGTGGCAAACTCCACCTTGTTGGCACCGAAGCTGGCCAGGGTCATGGTCAACGCCCGTTGCATTTCCGGCACCGAATCCACAATCAGGATCAGTTTGGACGCGTAGGGGTTCTGCTCGTCGTGGCTCATCAGTTTCGGATTGGACCGGTTCAGCAGCGTCTGATAAGAAGCCGACAGTGGTTGATCTTTAGACATAGGCTCAGTTCCGTAATGCGTAAGGTTCAATCCGTCGCCAGGGCGCGGCTCAGGCAGGGGTCAGTTTGGCAAAACGCATGTCCAGCCATTTGGCGCCATGCTCGGCAAAATTTACATACAGCCGCAGTTCTTCGCCCAGGGCTTCGGCGTTCAGGATAACACCGACGCCAAATTTCGGGTGAGCAACCGACTGGCCAATGCGCCAGCCGCCGGGCAGTTCCTGCCGGGCCGGGCCGCTGCTGCGCGCTGCCGGCGCGCGCGTCGTCGCGGGCGCGTGGCGCGATGATAAGCCAGCCGTCATGCTTTCGGAGAGATTTTTCGTCAGCGCCGGCGGAATTTCATCCATGAAACGTGACGGCAGCGGATAACGGGTCTGACCGTGCAGCATACGTTGTTGCGCTTGCGTCAAATACAAGCGCTGACGGGCGCGGGTAATTGCCACATACATCAACCGGCGCTCTTCTTCGATGCCGTGGCGGTCGTTCAGGGCATTTTCATGTGGAAACAGCCCCTCTTCCAGACCAGACACAAACACACAGTCAAACTCCAGCCCCTTGGCGGCGTGAACGGTCATCAGCTGAAACGCATCCTCGCCGGCACCGGCCTGATGCTCGCCGGCTTCCAGCGACGCATGCGCCAGAAACTCGGCAATAATCTGCGCCGGATCTTCCGGGGCAAAGCTCACTGCGGCGGAAATCAGTTCGTCCAGGTTCTCCAGCCGCTCTTCGCCGCCGTCCTTGTCGCTCTGATACATCGCACGCAGCCCGCTGAAATCTATCAGGTGGCTGACCAGTTGGGCAAATGACAAACGCAGCGCATCCTGACGCAGCTGTTCAATCAATAGCACAAACTTGCCCAGGCTGGCGGCGCTGCGCCCACCGCCCTGGCCGCACGCGGCCTGCCACAGGCTGACGCCGCGCTCACGCGAGGCGGTTTGCAGGTTTTCCACCGTGCGTGCGCCAATACCACGCGCCGGCACATTGATCACCCGCAACAGGGCATTGTCGTCTTCCGGGCTGGCCACCAGCCGCAAATATGCCAGCGCGTGCTTGATTTCCTGGCGCTCGAAAAAACGCAGGCCGCCATACACCCGATACGGCAAGCCAGCCTGAAACAGCGCATGCTCCAGCACCCGCGACTGGGCGTTGGAACGATACAACACCGCCATATTGGCCAGCGCATGGCCGTCGCGGCGCAGCGCGCGCACTTCGTCCACAATAAATTCGGCTTCGTTGCCGTCGGTCCAGCCGCGATACAGGCGAACCGGCTCGCCGGCACCCGCGTCCGTCCACAGGTTTTTGCCCAGCCGGCCATCGTTATGCTGGATCAGCGCATTGGCGGCGTCGAGAATATTGCCGCAGGAGCGGTAGTTCTGCTCCAGCTTGATCGGCTCGGCCACCTGAAAATCGGCCATCAGCCGGCGCATATTGCCCACTTCGGCGCCCCGGAAGGCATAAATCGACTGGTCGTCGTCCCCCACGGCAAACACACTGGCGTGCGGGCCGGCAAACAGGGTAAGCCAGGCATATTGCAGCTTGTTGGTGTCCTGGAACTCGTCCACCAGAATATGCGAAAACCGTGCCCGATAATGCTCACGCAGGGCTTCGTTGCTGCTGAGCAGCTCGTAGCTGCGCAACAGCAGCTCGGCAAAATCCACCACGCCTTCGCGCCGGCATTGGGCGTCGTAGGCGGCGTAAAGTTCAGTCAGCTTGGCGTTGAAGGCATCGTGGGGCTTCAGCGCCTCGGCGCGCAGGCCCTGGTCTTTATGGCTGTTGATGAACGCCTGCACCTGGCGCGGCGGAAATTTCTCGTCCGACACCTGCAGGGACTTCATCAGCCGCTTGATCGCCGCCAGCTGGTCCTGCATGTCGAGGATGGCAAACGTTTGCGGCAGGCCGGCATCGCGCCAGTGGGTGCGCAAAAAGCGGTTGGACAGGCCGTGAAAGGTGCCAATCCACATGCCGCGCGGATTGATCGGCAGCATGACCGACAAACGGGTGTGCATTTCCCGGGCGGCTTTGTTGGTGAAGGTCACCGCCAGAATATTGGCCGCCATGGCGCGCTGCCCGGCAATCAGCCAGGCAATCCGGGTGGTCAGCACCCGGGTTTTGCCGCTGCCAGCCCCGGCCAGCACCAGCGCAGACCCCTGCGCCAGAGTGACCGCGCGCAGCTGTTCCGGATTCAAGCCGGCCAGATGATCGGAAAACATGCCCTACCCACATCAATCAAAGTCGGGATTCTACCTGATTCCGGCGGAAGAACAGAGGCTTGCCTGTTGAATTCAAACAAACGTTTGAGGCATGATGTGGGCCACGCGGCCACACAGCGGCCCACCCTCATGGAGAATGGAGACTGAATCATGGCGTATTTCACCCTGGACCTGCAGGACACTGTCTACCTGCTGACAATGATTGACGGCGAAAACGGCAATATGCTCGACGACGCCGTGCTCGACGAACTGGCGCAGCACCTGGACACCATCGAAGCCGACCCGGCGGCCAACCGCGCGCTGGTGCTGGCGTCCAATCACGAAAAAGCCTGGAGCAATGGCATCAATCTGGACTACATCCGCAGCAAGGGCATGCCGTATCTGTTTGAGCATTTTGTGCCGCGTCTGGATGGCTTTCTGGCGCGGATCGCCTGGCTGAACCTACCCACCGTGGCGTGCATCAGCGGCAATGCCTACGGCGGCGGCGCGCTGATGGCCAGCGTATGCGATTTTCGCACCATGCGCGCCGATCGGGGCCGCATCTGCTTTCCGGAAATCGACCTGAAACTGGGGCTGTCGCCGGTGATGGTGGAATGCGTGAATACCTTGCCCAATGAGCAGGCGCGCTGGGAAATGGTGATGACTGGCCGCGCGCTGGGCGGCGACGAAGCCGCTGCGCGCCAGATTGTTGACCGGGCCTTGCCGGTAGACGCGCTGCTGCCGGAAACCCTGGCGCTGGCGGCGCAACTGGCCAGCAAGGACCGGGTGGCCTACACCCGGCTGAAACGCCTGCTGCGCCCGCGCTGGGCCAAGTTTGCCCCGCAGGCCAGGGGGTAAGTCATGCGGGGAGGTGGCGCGTTCTCAGCCCAGCACGCGCACCTCCCCGTCCCCTCACTCACCCCAGCAAACGATCCGGCGCGGTCAGGCCAAAATGCTGATACGCCAGCACGGTGGCCATGCGCCCGCGCGGGGTGCGCTGCAGCAGGCCTTGCTGGATCAGATACGGCTCCAGCACATCCTCAATGGTGTCAGATGCTTCGCCAATCGCCGCCGCCACGTTATCCAGCCCGACCGGGCCGCCAGCAAATTTTTCGATAATCGCCGACAGCAGTTTGCGGTCCATCACATCCAGGCCAGCGTGGTCGACATCCAGCATCGACAGCGCGGCGTCGGCAATGTCGCGGCTCACTCGGCCATCGCTGCGCACCTCGGCAAAGTCGCGCACCCGGCGCAGCAAACGGTTGGCAATCCGTGGCGTGCCACGGGCGCGGCGGGCAATTTCGTCCGCGCCATCTGCGGCCATTTCCACCTGCAACAGGCCGGCAGAACGGGTGACAATCCGGGCCAGTTCTTCCGGGGTGTAAAACTCCAGCCGGGCGGTAATGCCAAAGCGGTCGCGCAGCGGGTTGGTCAGCATGCCGGCGCGGGTGGTGGCGCCCACCAGGGTGAATGGCGGCAAGTCCAGCTTCACCGAGCGCGCCGCCGGGCCTTCGCCAATCATGATGTCCAGCTGGTAGTCTTCCAGCGCCGGGTAAAGAATTTCTTCCACCACCGGGCTCAAGCGGTGGATTTCGTCGATGAACAGCACATCGTGCGGCTCGAGATTGGTCAGCAGCGCGGCCAGGTCGCCGGCGCGCTCCAGCACCGGCCCGGAGGTCTGGCGCAGGTTTACCCCCATTTCCCGGGCGATGATATGCGCCAGCGTGGTTTTGCCCAGACCGGGCGGGCCAAACAGCAACACATGGTCGAGCGCTTCGCCGCGCTTTTTGGCGGCTTCGATAAAAATTTCCAGCTGGCCGCGCGCCTTGCGCTGGCCAACGTATTCATCCAGCAGGCGCGGGCGTAGCGCGCGCTCCAGCGCGTCTTCCTGGCTGGACTGGGTTTGCGCCGCCACCAGCCGGGGTGCGGCCGGGCTGGCAGACAGTTTGTCGGGTTCGATCATCAGGCACGCTTTCCGCCGGGGCCAGAGCCGGCCCGGCGTTGACAGACATTACAGATAGGCCGCGCGGGTCTGGACATGCAGCCAGTGCCGCGCCGGGCTCAGACACACCAGACCCAGCGCCACGCCCGCCAGCACATCGCTGACATAGTGCGCGCCCAGATAAGGCCGGGCCAGCGCGTGGGCGGCAATCCACAGCATGGCCAGCGCCAGCAGCCACGGCTGTTGCGCCGGACGCAGGCGCGGCAGCAGCCACAGGGCAATAAAACCGTACAGCACGGTGGCGCTCATGGCGTGGCCGCTGGGAAACGACGCACCCACGGTGTGCAGCAGCGGGTCGAGCTGCGGACGCGGGCGGTCAATCAGGGTTTTGACCAGCTGGTTTACCCCCCACTGGCCAAGCATGCTGGCCACCAGCACGCCAGCAGCGGGACGGTCGCGGCCCAGCGTGGCCATCAGGCCAGCCAGCAACAGCACCCACAGCGTTTGTATCGGCGCATGGCCCAGCCAGTTGGACACCTGGGCAAACTGGCCAAAGCCTTGCGCCAGCCAGCCGTCGCGCCAGCCAAACAGCGTCTGGCCCAGCTCGGCGTCCAGCACGCTGACCGGCGGATGGCCAAAACCCAGCGCCAGCGCGGCAAACCCAAGCAGCCCCAGCCCGGCCAGCGGCGACAGCGCCCAGCGGCGGCGATGCGGATAAAACAGCCCGCGCCTCATGCCTTGACCAACGCTTTCAGCGCCTGGCGGATGCCATCTTCCACCGAGGTGCCCGGCGGCAGGTGCTTGGTGGCGGCAGCGGCTTCCTTGTCGTTGTAGCCCAGCGCCAGCAGCGCATTGGTGATATCGGCGCTGTGGTCATTGCCGGCCTGCATCGGCAGCGCACCGGGCACACCACTGCCGTGCAGGCCCAGCTTGCCGCGCAACTCCAGAATCAGCCGTTCGGCAGTTTTCTTGCCAATGCCCGGCACCTTGGACAAGCGGCCCACGTCTTCGCTGGCCACCGCCAGCGCCAGCTCGTCTGCCGACAGGCCAGACAAGATGGCCAGGGCAATCTTGGCGCCAATACCGGTGACCTTAAGCAGCTGGCGGAAGGTTTCCCGCTCGTCGCGGCTGGCAAAGCCATACAGCAGCAGCGCGTCTTCACGCACCACCTGGTGAATGAACAGGGTCAGCGGCTCGCCCGTGGCGGGCAGCTGGTAAAACGTGCTCATCGGCACATCCACTTCATAGCCCACCCCGTGTACATCCAGCAGCAGATGCGGGGGGAGCTTTTCCAGCAGATGGCCGCTCAGGCGTCCAATCATGGCGTCAGTTTCCGGTGAAGTAGGCCGCATGGGCCAGCCCGACGGCCAGGCACACGGGGTGCAGGTTGGCCGCCAGCAAAGTGGCTATTATCGCAGGACGCAGCCGGCTCGGGGTGTCAGCATGCCGGCCAAGCTGCAGCGCGGCGCGCAAGGACAGCGGCAGGGTGAGCAAGCCCAGCGCGGCGGCCATCGGCAGCCGGCCCAGACCCAGGCCGAGCACCAGCCAGCCATAGGCCGCCGCCAGCAGCAGCGCATGGCCAGCCACCGCCCCGGCCAGCGGCAAGCGCACCACCCAGTGGCGCTTGCCGGCCAGCGCATCGGCGCGCCGATCGGGAAACTGGTTGACGTAAAGCAGCGCGGTAATCAGCAGCGCCTGGCTGACGCTGGCCCAGGCCAGCGCCGGGCTGACCTGCCCACCCGCCACCAGCGCCATGCCCAGCGGCACGCCATAGAACGTCAGCGCCACAGTCAGCTCGCCCAGCCCCCGGCTATTGAGCTTGCACGGCGGTGCCGAATACGCCCAGCCCAGCACCACCCCAGCCAGCCCCAGCGTCAGCAAGGCCGGCCCACGCAGCCACACCAGCCCGACGCCAATCACCGTCACCCCGGCAAACAGCGCCAGCGCCAAGGCCAGCATCTGCCCCGCCGACATCACCCCATTCTGGATAAAGCGGCTGCCGCCGGTAAATGGAAACAGCCGCTCGGTATTGGCTGCGTCGTTACCGCTGAGATGGTCGTAGTAGTCATTGAACACATTCACCCCGGCCTGCAGCAGCAGCACCGCCAGCAAGGCCCAGCCTACCAGCGCCCAGCTCACTGCCGGCAGACAGGCGGCCAGCCCCAGCAGGCTGCCGGCCAGCGATACGGTGAGAAAGGCAGGCCGGGTGGCCGCCAGCCAGCGCGCGCCCTGATGGGCAAACTGGCCAGGATGCGGTTCGGCAGACAGGGCGGGCGCAGCAGGGGCAGTCATCGGCAGGCTCCGGCGAATAGGGTCAGACAGCAAAAAAGCAGGCTGCAGTATACCGGGAGTGCCAGTGATGCCGGAGGCGCTGAGCAAACGACATTTTTTTCAGCGTTTGTCAGGGAAGCTGATAAGCGCCATTCAGAACCTGCTCTCGACTAGAGTGAGGCAGCACACCTGCGTCACACTCGACATCGGCCACATTATCCAATGCATCCAGCAACCTCATTTCATCGGTTGGTTCACCAGATTGCTGTCGGTAGTTATCCGCTCTCCCATCTTGCAAAGCGTCAAGGAAGGTTTCGGCCTGACTTTTGGTCATCTGTCCAGCCATCAGTGTGTTCTTCACCCACAGCCAGCTTTGTACGCTTAGATTTGTCACCCCGGCCACAGCAGGGGGCAAAAGCGGAAATGGTGCAAAGTTTGGCTGGTTTGCGTCCAACACATAATTACCCGTATGGGGGTTCCAATAATACACGCGGGCGGCGATATTGGTGGGGTAATAATGACTGACTGCGGCCAACCCAATGCCATGATTTTGGGCTGGATATGTCACATCCACCGTCACATGAATCCCTGTTTGTGCCTGAGCCAAGGCTTTAATTCGGGTTTCGAAGCTTTTCCAGACCGCGCAATGGTTTGTCGCCTGGCTGGTCGGAACCAAATTTGCCTGATTGCCTAGCCCGCCAATCTTTTCATTGACCAAATGAAACCGCACCCAGGCTCCGGAAGCGCCAACGGTCAAGATATGCTGCCACCCTAGAATGGCAACACCTGGAACCGTGCCAACCAAATCATTTGCAGCGCCATGCCTGGTGGTGACATGGCTTTCCGTTGGCACACCGCCCACCAGCGTATGGTTTCGCTGACCCGCGACAGGCGGTGCTCCGGGAGGTAGCGAAAATAATTGTCTGGGGGCAGAAACATGGGCCACACGAGATAGTGGCTTTACTTTGTCATTGACCGCACTGCGCCCAAATAGCTGCACAGCTCGGTGCCCCATTGCATCGGCTTCTTTTTCCAACCCAGGATCATCATTGATGGCAAACCTGGACTCAATGGGTTTGACGCGATGCTGCGCTTGCTGCACAACATGCCAAGCCTCATGTGGCAGGTGTTTTTCCTGTCCTGGCCCAATATGAATGTCAGTACCCTGTGTATAAGCAAGCGCATTCAATTGAGCCGGTTTGCTGGAGTTATAATGTACTTTCACAGTATCCAGAGAGATGCCAGACAATGATTCAACACTGGCTTTGAGCTGGCTTGGCAAACCGGTCTGATTCGGTAAAACCGTGTGTTGGCCCAGCCCGTGGCTCTGGCTCTCTGTTGCCCTATCTTGTGAGTCTTTCGCTTGGGGATCAAACCTTGCAGCAAGCTGATGCAAAGGCTGGGACGGAACCCGCGCATCTGCCTGCGCCTGCTGGGCGCGTAACTGGCCAAGCTGAGGCGAGGCGGCAGACAGTGAGGACAGGCGGGCCAGTTGCGCGGTTTCCGGGCGCTGATCGACCCACGGCGCGGGCGGTGCAACGGCAAGCTGGCGAGTGGGCGCTCGGCTGGACGCCGGAAGGCGAGCGTCGCGGCGGGATGGGCGGTCGGTGTGGGTGGCCATACAATTCCTGATTCAGCGCGGGATGGCAACGGGCAAGCTGAACGCAGGCCCATGCCGGCAAGCAGCGATGCCCAGACAAATTCTTCCAGCATTACAGCATAGAATCCCATGACAAGCGATATCAGCCCCGCCCATGCGCGACGGAGAGCGGCTCACAACACTCAACGCAGTGCTCCTGGCCAGGCGTGCGGCCGCAGCGCAACCACGCCATGAGGGCGTTGTGAGCGGCGCTTAGCCCAGCGGTGCCAACGCCGCCAGCCGTGCGCGCAAGTCAGCCTCCAGCCAGTCCAGCGCACGGCGCACCCGCGCCGGTAGCAGCCGGGCGTGTGGATACACCAGATTCACCGGGCGCGGCGGCAGTTCAAACGCACGCAAAACCGGCGTGAGCTGACCCGCCGCCAGCGCGTCGGCTACCTGGTACGACAAAAAAGTGGCAAAGCCCATGCCGGCAATGCAGGCGTCAATGGCCGGGGCGATGTGGTTGAATTCCAGCGCGCCGCTGACCGGCACACTGAAACTGCGGCCCGCCTCGGCAAACCGCCACCACAGCGGGCCGGTAGACAAAAACCCCAGGCACTGAGCGTGCTGCAGCTGACGCGGATGGTCGGGAATGCCCACCCGGCGCAGATACGCCGGGCTGGCCACCACCATGCGCTGCACCTGGCCCACCGGGCGGGCAATCAGGCTGGAATCGTCCAGCGGGCCAATACGCACGCCAATATCCATGCCTTCCTCCAGCAGGTTCACCACCCGGTCGAGCAGCCACAACCGGCAGCGCAGCTGCGGGTGGCGCTGCAGCAGTGTGGTCACCGCCGGGGCGACGTAATGCTGGCCAAACAGCACCGGCGCGGTGATCACCAGCTGGCCGGCGGGCTCGGCGGCTTCGTCCTTCAGCGCGGCTTCGGCATCGTGCAGCGCGGCCAGCACGCCGCGACAGCTTTGCAGGTACTGGCGGCCTTCGTCGGTCAGGCTGATGCGCCGGGTGGTGCGGTTGAACAGGCGCACGCCCAGTTCACCTTCCAGCGCAGCCAGGCTGCGCACCACGGCGGGCAATGACTGGCCATGCTGGCGGGCGGCGGCACTGAGGCTGCCGGCGTCGGCAATCTGCACAAAGGTGGTCATCGCCTTGAGTTTGTCCACAGGAGATTGCTCCAGTTTTTGCAGTAGTGAAATCCACTTTACCCCATTTATCCGTAAATCGGACTACACCACACTGCCAGACATCCCTTCCCCCACCCAGGAGCGCCCTGATGAACCACCCCGCCCAGCCCATTACCCTGTACCGTTTTAGCCGTTCTGGCCACAGCCACCGCGCCGAGCTGTTCCTGTCGCTGCTTGGCTTGCCGGTCAAGCCGATTGATGTGGACCTGGCTGGCGGAGAACATAAAACCCCGGCCTATCTGGCGCTGAACTGCTTTGGCCAGGTGCCGGTGATTCAGGATGGCGAAGTGACCGTGGCCGACTCCAACGCCATCTTGCACTACCTGGCGTCGCGCTACGGCGCGGCGCACTGGCTGCCACGCGAGCCAGCCGAAGCCGCGCAGTTGCAACGCTGGCTGTCGGTGGCCGCCGGGCAACTGGCGTATGGCCCGTGCGCAGCGCGGCTGGTGACGGTGTTTGGTGCCAGCTTTAACCCAACCGAGGTGATTGCCCGTGCGCATGCGCTGTTTACCGTGATGGACGCCGAACTCAGCCAGCGCGACTTTTTGCTGGGCAATCAGCCCAGCATTGCCGACATTGCCCATTACAGCTACACCGCGCATGCGCCAGAAGGCAATGTGTCGCTGGCCGATTATCCGCACCTGCGCGCCTGGCTGGCGCGGATTGAAGCGCTGCCGGGGTTTGTGCCAATGCCGAAAACCGCCATCGGCCTGGCCGCCTGAGCCATGGACGAGGCGTTCCATGCTGGCGAACAGGCGCTGCAGGCACGCACCGGCCAGCGCGAACGGCTGGCCGAGGTGGGCAGCAGGATCATCCGCCCGGCCATGCCCGATGCCCACCGGCAGTTTTTTCAGCAGCTGCCGTGGCTGCTGGTGGGCGGTGTGGACGCCAGCGGCCAGCCGTGGGCCAGCGTACTGAGCGGGCCGCCTGGCTTTGTCCAGTCGCCCGACGCACACACGCTGATGATTCACGCCCGCCTGCCCACTGGCGACCCGCTGGCCGACGCGCTGTCCACCGGGGCCAGAATCGGGCTGCTTGGCCTGCAGGCGCACACCCGCCGGCGCAACCGCGCCAATGGCCGGGTGACCCAGCAACAGGCCGACGGCTGGCAGGTGGCCATCAACCAGAGTTTTGGCAATTGCCCCAAATACATCCAGCCGCGCCAGCTGGACTATCAGCCCCACGCCCAGCCCGCGCCGCCGGTGCAGCGCAGCGCCACACTCAACGCCACCGCCCGCCAGTTGATTGCCCAGGCCGATACCTGCTTTATCGCCAGCGCCCACCCGGACAACGACGGCCAGCCGGCGCATGGGGTGGATGTTTCCCATCGCGGCGGTACGGCGGGGTTTGTGCAGTGTGTGGATGAACAGACGCTGCTGCTGCCCGACTACGCCGGCAATGGCTACTTCAACACGCTGGGCAATGTGCAGCTCAACCCACGGGTGGGCCTGCTCTGGCTGGATTTTATCAATGGAGACATGCTGTGGCTGGCGGCAGACAGCGCGCTGATTGAACACGGGCCGCTGCTGGCGGCGCATCCGGGTGCCGCGCGGCTGCTGCGCCTGCAGGTGCGCGAGGTGCGTTACGCCAAGGGGGCGCTGGGCGTGCGGGAAGTGGGCTAGTAGCCAGTCACGTTGAAACACGATGGCTCACGTTCCACGACGAACCACTCGCCGCGCCCCACCGCGTCATTCCCGCGCAGGCGGGAATCCAGGCGTGTCCACAGCGTACAGCGGGGTGAGCGCTCATCAGCGCTACCTGCGCCATGCCCACCGCGCCCGCTGTGGCGCGGTCTGGGTTCCCGCCTTCGCGGGAACGACACCTGAGGTGAAACTCATGCCGAAAGCGGTCTAATCGCCAGTCAGTCGATTCAGATCATAGTGACTGGCTACTAGGCAACCGGCTCACCAGCCGCCATGCGCGCCCAGCACGCCAAACAGCACGGTCAGCAGGCTGAGGGTAAGCAGCAGCCAGTGCATGCGCTGCAGGCGACGCAGAGTGGCCGCCGGGTTGGCCTTGGCCTGTGCGGCCAGCCAGCGATGCACGACAAACGGCTCCAGCACAAACAGCATCAGGGTAAACACGGCGTAAGTGAACAGCATGGCGTGCAGCCAGCCGGTATGGGCCAGCCGGGCCCAGCCGTCGGTCAGCCACAGCATCAGCAGGCCGCTGACTCCCACCAGCTGGGTGGTCCATCTGGCTTGCCAGGCAAAGCGCTGTTCAATGGCTTCAAACATGGCGTACTGCTCGGCCAGCGGAATACGCCGGGCAATGGCGGGCAGCAAGACGGTGGTGACCATCGCCACGCCGCCAATCCACAGCACCACACCGAGTACATGCACGGCGCGGGCAATGGCGTAATGGTTCCATTCCATGGTGGGCTTTCTGTCCAGATTGTGCGTGCCAGGCTTGGCAACGCCCCCTGACCGTAGCCCCAGCGCGCAGGGGCGGCCATGATGCGCATCAAGGAAAACCCTGTGTGCTCAAACAGATGGCGCATCGGCGGACGCTGTAATTTGCTGTAATCGGCCTGGGGGTGGGCAGCGGGTATTGTTCATGCTTGTCTACTGCTGTCTGGCACTGGAGCATGATCATGCACAAATCCTACCCCCTGCTGCTGGCTGGGCTTGCCCTGGCCGCAATGGCCGCCACCGCACGGATACCGGCAGAAGATGGCCTAAGCCCGGCGCTTTCCTTGCTGGCGGCGGCAGATTTTGCCCGGCCCGCCGCTCAGGTGCCGCTGGACCGCGAGCTGGTCACCCTGGCGGCGCGCCCGCTCACGCATTAGCCTTCACTGCGCTGCCGCGCTCGTACCAGCCCTTGCTGGCGTTCACCACCCTGACCACCAGCAGCATCACCGGCACTTCAATCAGCACCCCCACCACCGTGGCCAGCGCCGCGCCAGACTCGAAGCCAAACAGGCTGATGGCGGCGGCGACGGCCAGCTCAAAGAAGTTGGACGCACCAATCAGTGCCGACGGGCAGGCAATGGCGTGTTTTTCGCCAACCACCCGGTTCAGCCAGTAGGCCAGCGCCGAATTGAACAGCACCTGCAGCAAAATCGGCACGGCCAGCAGGGCAATCACCAGCGGCTGGCGCAAGATGGCCTGGCCCTGAAAAGCAAATAACAGCACCAGGGTCAGCAGCAGCGCCGCCATCGACCACGGGCCAATCTGCGCCATGGCGGCATCAAACGCCGCCTGGCCACGACGCAACAACGCCTTGCGCCACAGCTGGGCCAGCGCCACCGGAATCACGATATACAACACCACCGAAGTCAGCAGGGTGTCCCAGGGCACACTGATGGCCGACACCCCGAGCAGCAGCGCCACCAGCGGGGCAAACGCCAGTACCATGATGCTGTCGTTCAGCGCCACCTGCGACAGGGTAAACAGCGGGTCGCCCTGGGTCAGCCGGCTCCAGACAAACACCATGGCGGTACACGGCGCGGCGGCCAGCAGAATCAGCCCGGCAATATAGCTGTCCAGCTGGTCGGCAGGCAGCCACGGGGCAAACAGGGTGCGCACAAACAGCCAGCCCAGCAGCGCCATGGAAAACGGCTTGACCAGCCAGTTCACCAGCAAGGTGACGCCAATGCCACGCACATGCTGGCGCACCTGACCCAGCGCGGTGAAATCCACCTTCACCAGCATCGGAATAATCATCACCCAGATCAGCGCGCCCACCGGCAGGTTGACCTGTGCCACTTCCAGCCGGCCAATCGCCTGAAACACCCCTGGCAACAGCTGGCCAAGCGCAATGCCGGCCACAATGCACAGCGCCACCCATAGGGTGAGATAACGTTCAAACACGCTCATTGGCGCGGGAGGGCAGGCCTGGGACATCATGGGCTCCGGGGTCAAAAAACCACACACATTCAACAAAATGGATCGGGAAAGCGGGCTTGCACGGCGCAGGCCCAACACGCCCCTGCCGCGCAAACCCAGGACAACTCACACCGGGCTATCCCGCGCCGCTTATGCGCCAGCCTGCGCGCCACCGATCTGATGCAGCTGATGCTGCAGCGACAGCCGGTCCACCTTGTCCAGCGGCAAGCTCAGAAACAGCCGCAAACGGGTGACAATCTGCTGCAGCACAAAGGTAAACGCCTTGTACTGCACCGCCGGGTCGCGGTTGTCGGCGCGGGCCGGGTCGTCAAAGCCCCAGTGCGCCGTCATCGGCTGGCCGGGCCATACCGGGCAGACTTCGCCGTTGGCCTGGTCGCACACGGTAAACACAAAGTCCATCGCCGGCGCATCGGCGGCGCTGAACACCTCCCAGCCCTTGCTGCTCAGCCCGTCTACCGGGTAGCCCTGCTCGTGCAGTGCGCGCAGGGTGAGCGGGTGCACCTCGCCGCGCGGGTGGCTGCCGGCGCTGTAAGCGCGAAAGCGCCCCTGGCCCAGCTGGTTCATCACTGCTTCGGCCATGATGCTGCGCGCCGAGTTGCCGGTGCACAGAAACAACACATTGAATACCTTGTCTGCCATGAAAATGCTCCTGAATGGACACTGCGCCACCCCCCGGATGCCGGCTTGCAGCACCGACGGGGGAAACCGGACGGGGAAGGTCATGCCCCCCGACCGGCATCCAGCATGAAAGCGCGGCATTGCCAGCCGATGACATCAGCCCGGTACATACCGCCCAATCCGCTCCAGCTCGGCCTTCAGGCTGGTGCGATCCTGGCTGAGCGTGGCCAGCGGCAATGCCAGCAGCGCCTCGATGCGGGCACGCAACACCTGGTAGGCGTGCTGAAACGCCGCGTTGATCTCGGCTTCGCTGCCGCAGACATGCGCCGGGTCGTCCACCCCCCAGTGCGCGCGCAGCACCGGGCCCAGATAGGCGGGGCAGGTTTCCCCAGCGGCATTGCCGCACACGGTGATCACGATATCCGGCATGGCAGGCAGCGCCTCCCACGACTTGCTGTGGCAGCCCTCGGTGGCAATGCCTTCACTGGCCAGCAGCGCCAGCGAGCGCGGATGCACCTGCCCGGTGGGCCGGCTGCCGGCGCTCATCGCCTGCCAGCCTGCCGGGGCCAGATGGTTGAAGGTGGCTTCGGCCAGAATCGACCGGCAGGCATTGCCGGTACACAAAAACAGCACATTCATGCAAAACACTCCAGTAAAGCATCAGGATTCCACCAGCTGCAGCATCGGCTGGCAGCGCGACTGGGCGCGCAGGGTGGTGCAATAATCGGCATGTCCTTCGCAGCATGACTCACTGAGAAAATCCACCAGATTGAGCATCTGACCCAGATTGGCCCGGTAGCGCAAAAAGCGGCCTTCGGCGCGGGCGCTGACCATGTCGGCGTGCGACAATGCCTTGAGATGAAAAGACAAATTGCTTGGCGCAATGTCCAGCGCGCTGGATAGCTCGCCCGCCACCCGGCCATCGCGGCCAGCCTTGACCAACTGGCGGTAAATTTCCAGGCGCACCGGCGACGACAGGACATCAAACAACTGGGCGGCAGTGTGGGTATCCATAATCCAATAATCCAGTAGGTATTGAAATGAAGCATACCACAGCCAATGTGACAATTTCATGTCTGCCCGGAGAATAGCGCCAGCCATCCCTTCCCAATGCCCGCCCGCCCCTTCACCTCACCCTGGTTCTGGCGTTATGGTGAATGCCCCGCCAGCTTTCGCATTGCACGACGTCACCCAGGAGATTTGCATGTCCGTCTTGTCAAAAGTGTTTGCCCATGGCCGCCTCGCCAGCCTGATGCTGGCGCTGTGGGCCACCAGTGTGGCCCACGCCGAAGCGCCGCCGCCAGAAGCGGCCAGCGGGCTGGCCAGCGTCACCCAGCCAGTGGCGTTTGACCACGCCATGATTGTCACCGCCAATCCGCTGGCCAGCGACGCCGGCGCGGCTATCTTGCGCCAGGGCGGCAGCGCGGTGGACGCGCTGATTGCCGCGCAATGGGTGCTGGGCCTGGTGGAACCGCAATCGTCCGGGCTGGGCGGCGGCGGTTTCCTGCTCAGCCACACCGCCCGTGATGGCGTGCAAAGCTGGGATGGCCGCGAAACCGCACCGGCGCAGGCGCGGCCCGACCGCTTTCTGGATGACGCCGGCCAGCCGCTGCCATTTGCCGATGCCGTCGCCAGTGGCAAGGCGGTGGGTGCGCCCGGCCTGGTGGCCATGCTCTACGCCGCCCACCGTCAGCAAGGCCGGCTGCCATGGGCCACGCTGGCGCAACCGGCCATTCGCCTGGCCGAGCGCGGCTTTGCCGTCTCGCCGCGCCTGCATGTGCTGCTGAGCAAGGAAACCCGGCTACAGGCCGACCCTCAGGCGCGGCGCTATTTCTTTACCGCCGATGGCCAGCCACAGCCAGTGGGGAGCGTGCTGCGCAACCCGGCCTACGCCGATACCCTGCGCCGGATTGCCCGCCAGGGGCCTGCTGGATTTTATCGCGGGCCGGTGGCCGCCGACATGGTGCGCGCGGTACAGCACCACCCCACGCCGGGCGATTTGACCCTGGCCGATCTGGCCGGTTATCAGCCCCGCCAGCGCGCGCCGCTGTGCGGACCATACCGCCGCTGGCAGATTTGCGGCATGGGCGCGCCCAGCTCCGGCGGGGTGGCGGTGTTGCAGATTCTTGGCCTGCTGGCGCGCTTTGACCTGAGCCAGACGCCACCGCTGTCGGCTGACGCCGCGCATCTGTACAGCGAAGCGGGCCGGCTGGCATTTGCCGACCGCGAACGCTACCTGGCCGACCCCGACCAGGTGGCGGTGCCACAAGCGGCGCTGGTGTCGCCGGCCTATCTGGCGGCGCGCAGCCAGCTGATTGATCCGGTCAGCAGCCATGGCCCGGCCCGCGCCGGCGAGCCTGACGGCGTGCAGCTCAGTGCCTGGGGCCGCGATCAATCGCCAGAACTGCCGTCCACCACCCATCTGGTGGCGTTTGACCGCCATGGCAATGCCGCGTCGATGACCAGTTCGGTAGAAGATGCCTTTGGCAGCCGGATCATGGTGCGCGGCTTTTTGCTGAACAACCAGCTGACCGATTTTTCGTTCCGTCCGGATGATCAGGGCGTACCGGTGGCCAACCGGGTGGCACCGGGCAAACGCCCGCGCAGCGCCATGTCGCCCACGCTGGTGCTGGACGACCAAGGCAAGGTGCAGATGGCCGTGGGCTCGCCGGGCGGCAGCCTGATTATTCACTACGTGGCGCGCTCGCTGCTGGCGCTGACCGAGTGGCAGCTCGACCCGCAGGCGGTGGTCAACCTGCCGCATTACGGCAGCCGCAACGGCCCCACCGAGCTGGAAGCCGACCGGGGGCTGGAAGCGCTGGCCGACACGCTGCGCCAGCGCGGGCATGTGGTCAAGCTGCTGCCGATGACCAGCGGCACCTCAATTGCCGTGCGCCGGCCTGACGGCGGCTATCTGGGCGGGGCCGACCCGCGCCGGGAAGGCAAGGTGGCCGGGTATTGAGCGCGCGCGGCCATCCCGGCGCGGGGAAGAGGCGCGTTGCGGATGCGCCGGGGGAATTGGGGTGAGCGCGTTTACAGGGAGGATTTCCCGGAGGGCTTGCCCCATTGCGCCAGCAGCGCCTCCAGCTGCGCCACCGGCATGGGCCGGCCAAACAGATAGCCCTGGAAGGCGTGGCAGCCGTGTTGCTCCAGAAACGCCCGCTGTGCTTCGGTTTCCACCCCTTCGGCAATCACGTCCAGCTTCAGGCTGTGCGCCATGGCAATGATGGCGCGCACAATCACTTCATCGTCGTGATCCACCGCCAGATCGCGGATAAACGACTGATCGATTTTCAGCTGGTCGATCGGCAGGCGCTTGATATAGGTCAGCGAGGAATAGCCGGTGCCAAAGTCGTCCATGGAAAAGCGGATGCCCAGCGCGCGCAGGGCATGCATGGTATTGATTGAATCGGCCACATTGTCCAGCAGCAGGCTTTCGGTCAGCTCCAGCTTCAGCCGCGCCGGATTGACCTGATAGCGCTGCAACAACTGGCGCACATCATCGACAAAGCCGGCCTGATGAAACTGGCGGGCGCTGACATTCACCGCAATCTGCAAGGGTTCGGTCAGCGGCGACGCCGCCCAGCGGGCCAGTTGCTGGCACACCTGCTCCAGCACCCACAAGCCCAGCGGCACAATCAGCCCGGTTTCTTCTGCCAGCCCGATAAACTCGCCCGGCGACACCAGCCCACGCTGCGGATGCTGCCAGCGCACCAGCGCCTCGGCACCGGAAGCGTGCTGGTCCACGCCAATTTGCACCTGATAAAACAGCCGCAGCTGGTCATGAAAAATACCGTGGCGCAGTTCGGCTTCCAGCTGCAGGCGGGCTTCCAGCGCCGCCTGCATCGACGGCACAAAAAAGCGGGCGGTGTTGCGGCCAGCGGCCTTGGCCTGATACATCGCCGTGTCGGCATGCTTGAGCAGCTCATCCACGCTTTCGCGCTGGCCATAAAACACGCTGATGCCAATGCTGCACGAGCAATGGTGCTGGTACTGCGCCAGCCCGAATGGCTGCTCGATGGCGGCAATCAGGCTGTGTGCCAGCTTTTCGGTATCGCTGACCGCCTGGGCAAAATCGCCAGGCAGGTCTTCCAGCATCACCACAAATTCATCGCCCCCCAGCCGGGCCACGGTATCGGTTTGCCGGACACTGTGCTTGAGCCGGCTGGCGACTTCAATCAGCAGCAGGTCGCCCACGTCATGCCCTTTGGTGTCGTTCAGCGACTTGAAATTGTCCAGGTCGATAAACAGCACGGCAGCGTGGCAGCCCACCCGTTCGCTGTGCAGCAGCGCCTGCTGCAGACGGTCGAGCAGCAGCCGGCGGTTGGGCAGGCCGGTGAGCGGGTCGTAAAACGCCAGATGGCGGATTTGCTCTTCGGCGTTCTTGCGCTCGGAAATATCCGAAAACGTGGCAATATGGTATTCAATCTGCCCGGCGCTGTTTTTCACCGTGGCCACCCGCAGCCACTCCGGAAACACCGAGCCATCCTTGCGCCGGCTCCACACTTCGCCATCCCACTGGCCGTGGCTGAGCAGCGCCTGCCCGAGCTCGGCGTAAAAATCCCCGCCCGGATGGCTGCTGGCAAACAGTTGCGGTGCCTGGCCAATCACGTCTTCCGGCTGATAGCCGGTAATCCGGGTAAAGGGCTGGTTGACCGCGATGATACGGTTGTCTGCATCGCTGATCATGATGGCTTCACAGCCGCTTTCAAACACCGCCGCCGACAGCTGCAAACGCCGGGCGTTGTCTTCCAGTTCGTGGTTTTTTTGCTCCAGCCGCGCCTGATAACGGCGCACCAGCCCACGCATCCTGACGCTGAACATCCAGGAAAACAGCAAGGCCACCGTCAGCACGCCCAGGGTAATCATCCCGCCAATCATCAGCCGTTGCCGGGTGCGCGCTTCCATCGCCTGGCGCTCGGCGGCCATCACGCTGTCCAGGTCGTCCAGATACATGCCGGTCACCAGGGTCCAGCCCCACGGCGCATAGCGGGCCACGTAGGACAGTTTGTCCACGGCCAGGGTGGAACCGGGCCGATACCACTGGTAGCGCACCAGCCCATCGCCGCGCCTGGCCTGGGCAATAATGGTCTCCACCGAGCGTTTTTCCAGGCCGCTGAATGCGTCGACGGTCTTGCCTTCAGAATCGGGCCGGGCGGGAGACACCAGCACGCGAAACTGCGCATCAAACACCGACACATAGCCATCGCGGCCAAAGCGCAGCGTGCGCAGCTGCGACAGGGCGGCCCGCTGCAGGTCGTGTTCAACGTTGTAGACATATTCACCCGCGCCAATCACCCAGCCCAGCGGAGCGAATACCCGCACATAGGCAATTTTTTCCTGCATGGTTTTTTGCTGGGGCGGATACCAGTGGTAGCGGGAAAACCCGGCCTGTGCCGGGTTGCGGGTGGCGTCCACCAGACCACGCATGATGTAGTGGCCGGTGGGGTCGCGGTTATCCCAGAACGAAGTGCCTTCCAGCTGCGGCGCAGTGGGCAGCAGCACGCACATGCCATCCAGGGTGTCGATGAAGTAATAGCCGCGCCCTTCAAAAAAGCGCAGCGGGCGCAGGGCTTCGACAATCAGCGCGCGAATCTGCTGCGGGTTCAGCCGTCCCTGGTTTTGCTGGTAAAGGGTGTCGGCAATGCTGTAGGCGTGGTCTACCCGCTGCTGGATTTCCCGGCGCAAGATGGATTCGGTGCTGCTGCGCCGGTAGTCCAGATCGTGACGGATGGCCTCGATCTGCTTGGTCAGCAGGTTTTGCTGTTCCTGCAGCGCACGCGCCTTGACCGCCGACAGCGTGCTGTCAAAGTCGGCGCGCTGGGCCAGAAAAAAATACAGGCCCAGCACCAGCGCCACCAGCAGGGAAATGCCCACCATGGCCCATAGCTGCAGCCGGGCCAGCGACTGCGCGGTCAGGTCTTTTTCCATCGCGTCCATCAGGATGCGGCCCGCTTGCCCGGTGTGCCTGGCCGCTTCATGGCAAAGTCCACGCGCCGGATCAGCAGGCAGGGCCGGTGGCCAGCGGGCGGGCCGGGTCGGCGCACCATTCGCTCCACGACCCCGGATACAGCCGCCCGCCCCCCAGCCCGGCATGCGCCAGCGCCAGCAGATTGTGGCAGGCCGTCACGCCAGAACCGCACTGGTGAATGGCGCTGGCGGCGGGCTGGCCAGCCAGCAGCGCGGTCCATTCCTCGGCCAGGCGGCTGGCCGGCTTGAACCCGCCCCCTTCGGCCAGATTCAGCTGAAAAAAGCGGTTTAGCGCCCCCGGAATATGCCCACCCACCGGGTCGAGGGTTTCGTCCTGGCCGGCAAAGCGGTTGGCGGCGCGGGCGTCGATCAGGCGCAGCTGCGGGTCAGCCAGACGCGCCAGCAGCGCGTCGGCGTCGAGGGTGAACTCCAGCGCCGGGCGCAGCAGGAATCCACCGCTGCCGTGTCGGGCCGGCACCGCGCAGTCCAGCGGCAAGCCCGCCGCCTGCCAGGCCGGCAGCCCGCCATCCAGCACCGCCACCGCCGCATGACCCAGCCAGCGCAACAGCCACCAGGCACGGGCGGCAAACATGCCGCCGGCGTCGTCATACGCCACCACCTGCGTATCCGGGCCAATGCCCAGCTCGCCCAGCGTCAGCGCCAGCGCGCCCACATCCGGCAGCGGGTGGCGGCCATTGCGCCCGGTGCGCGGGCCGGACAGATCGTCATCCAGATGCAAAAAATGCGCACCCGGCAAATGGCCTTCGGCGTACACCCGCCGGCCATATGCCGGATCGGGCAGTTGATGGCGGCAGTCAATCAGCACGGTACTGCCCACCGGACGGGCGGCCAGTTGGGCGACGGAAATCAGGGTGGAGAACATGGGGGGCTCCAGCATGGCAGGGAAAATCGTCAGGTCGAACGACTGATTCTACCTGTGCCGGGCGGGGGGCGACAGTGCCAACGTGGCCGCCGGCATCCGCTGCAAGCGCCACAACAGCACACACTCCGGCCACAGCAGATACCCCGCCGCCAGCCAGGGCTGCGACAGCGCCACGCCGGCCAGCATCAACGGCAGGCCCAGCAGCCAGCTACAGCCGCTTTCCCAGCGGGCCAGCCGGGCAAAGCCGGCCTGGCTTTGCTGTTCAGCGCGGGCCAGATTGGCCAGATAGCGCACCGGCAAGGACAGCGCCAGCGCACCAGCCAGCGCATCCCACCAGCGGCCATGCTGGGCATACACCGCCTGCCCCAGCGCATGCACGCCAACGCCGATAAGCAGCGCCAGCCCCATCACCCAGGGCAGGCCGTGGCGGCGCAAGCGCAGCAACATCGCCTGCGCGTCGTGGGCCGGCAGGCTGGGCAAGTACACCGCCAGGGTACGCAGCAGGGCAATCAGCGGCACATAACACACGCCGGCCAGCGCGCTGCCGGTGCAGTAGGCCGCCAGCCGCTGCGCCTGTTCCGTCTCGCTGCTGCCCAGCCGGGCAGCAAACACACTCAAACCAGCCAGGGCAAACCCCTGCGCCGACGCCAGCCGCTGCGCCTCCCAGCCCAGCTCGGCCAGGCTGCGCCGGGCCCACTGCCAGTGAGGTGGCCATTGCAGCGGCACACGCCGATGCAGCGCGCGCCAGCTAAACCAGGCCAGCCCGCCCACACTCAGCCATTGCGCCAGAAAACAGCCAGACACACCGGCGTCCAAGCCCAGTACCAAGCCCGCGCCCAGCCCGGCGCGCGCCAGCAGTTCCAGCAATTTGTAGCGCACCACGCGCGCGCCATCCCCTTGGCCATGCAGCAAAAACAAGCCAGCATTGGCCAGCAGACGCAAGGGCGTGGCCAGCACAAAGCTGTCGATGGCCGGCAACAGCAGCTGCTGCACCCGCGAGACATCCACCAGCAGGCACGCCAGCGCCGGATAGGCCAGATGCCCCAGCCCAGTCAGCAGCAGACCCAGCCCCAGCAACAGCAGCCCAATCTGGCACAGCGCCTGGCCGCGCTCGGCCACCGGGGTACGCGCCAGCTGCACCGCCATCACCGTGCCGCTGGCCATCTGCACAATCGCATCCAGCACCGCCACCCGCCACATCACCTGATACGCGGTGGCGCTGTCCGGATGGTGATGCGCCAGCCAGACCATATCCAGCTGCATCGCCAGCTGGGTCAGCCCCAGCGTCAGCAGCAGCGGCCAGTAACGACGCCGCAGCGCCGCATTCATCGCGGCAGAGCCTGCCAGCCGGGAAAGTCGTCCTGGTCTACCTGCGCCAGCACAAAATAACCAAACGGCGCAGGCGCAGGCGGCAAGGGGGCGTCCAGCTCCAGGCACTCCACCTCGCGCCCACCGTCCACCCGCTGGTTTTTCCAGCCCAGCACCAGGGTATCGGCCAGACGCGGCGAAGCCAGCGCCACCCCCAGCGCCCGGCTGCGGTCAGCCATGGCCCAGCGGGCAGCGGAAGCGGCCATCAGTTCCAGGCGGATGGCGTCGGTCAGTTGCCCGGCAAATGGAGAATCCTCCAGCCAGGCGGCCACCCACAGATAAAACGTCCAGTTCATCGACACCTGCTGCTGCTCGGCCCAGGCCATCCACGGGCGAAACAGCGCCAGCCCGTCTGGCGGTGCCAGCGTCAGCAGGCTGGGGCAGATATCAAACAGGGTGTGCCAATACACCCGCAAGCTGGTATCGATGCGCACAAAAGCGCGCGAATCACGCGGGTAATCGGCCTGGCGCGCTGGCGCCAGCAGGGCCGGCAGCAGATCCTGGTCAATCAGGCGGTCAGCGCACATGGGGCCGGCTCCTCACAGAACACCGCACGCAGGCGGCGCAAATCCCGGGCGATTGAGGCTTCATCCAGGTTGTTGTCGCGCTCGTAGGTCAGCGTGGCCCCTGGCTTGTCAAAGCGCGTGCGCCACTGGCGCAGATAGTCCAGCGTGTCGTCGGCCAGCTCGCTGTCGTGGGTGTCCAGAATCAGCCTGGGCTCCAGCACCGAGACGTTGTAGCCGCCCACATGAAAATGCGGTGTCGCGTCGATATGCGGCAGCCAGTCGGTCAGCGGCACGCCACAGTTGCGCCACGCACATACCGCGTTGGAAGCGTCAAACAGCATGCGTGCGCCGGTGTCTTCGGCCAGCTGCTGGAAAAACGCCGGCGCATCGTGGCCGCCATCCAGAATCGACGGGTAGTTTTCCAGATACAAGGGCATGCCCAGTTGCTCCTGCCAGAACAGCACCTGCTCGCGCACCTGGGCATAAGCCGTGGGGTAGTCGATTTCGGCCAGATGGTAGAGCTGACGGCCCTGGTGGGAAAAACACGCCACATGGTCAGACACGTAGCGCGGTTTCAGCTGCTCGATATACGGGCGCAGCTGGCTGGCCAGGTCACGCAGCTGGGCGCGGTCGGCCTCGATAAAGCGGGAAAACATGATGTGAAACCCCACCGGACAGTCCAGCGCCTCGGCCAGGTCGTGCGGCGGTACCTGCAAAAAATTGTCGATCAGCAATTCGCAATAGTCGATCAGGCCCTCATCGCGAAAGCGCTGCACCATGGGCAGGGTGTTGCCCAGGGTAAAGTTGAAGCCAATGTCCATGAGTGAGGTCCGGGCAAGCACAGCAGAAAAACCCAAACCGCCCCGGATGGCCAGGGCCAGCGGGGCGGTCAGGCCACAACACGGTGGCCGACGATCAGTTGGCCCCGATGGCAGCGCAACATGCGCCACAACACCAACCGGCACGGCCCATCACCTGAACGGTTTTTTTGCTGCGAATGGCAATTTTCATCCTCTGCTCCTGAGTGGAAAGGTCTAACGAAAGACAACATGCCTGACAGGGCAACGGCAAGCCCTTTGGCATATGCAGAATAGCAATGTGCCAGCGGCATAGGCAGTGACAAAATGTCGCATGTGGCGTTTTGCCGCAGGGGGCGCGTGCGATACCCTCCCCTGCGACAATATGCCGCAGCAGTATTTGGCGACGCATCAAATACCATTGGCGATTCGTCTGAATTCAAGATCCCGAACCATGTCACAGTCACCCTCCTTTCGTTTGACCACGCTAGCCGCTGCACTGCTGTGTGCGCGCGCCGCCCTGGCGCAAGACCCGGTATTACCCGAAGTGTCGGTGTATGGTGAGCGCGAATCCGCTTACCGCGCCGAGCAGATTAGCGTGGCCAGCAAGCTGCCGCAGGCGGCACGCGAGATTCCGCAATCGGTGTCGGTGCTGACTCGTGCGCAGATGGATGACCAGAATATGGTCACCACCTGGGATGCGCTGTCGCAGATCACCGGCGTGCAGGCGGTGGCCAACGACATCACCCAGGGCCAGTATCACGCACGTGGCGGCTCGCTGGAGTTGCAGAATGATGGGGTGCCGTCGGGCATGCCTTTGTCGGGCTATCAGCAATTTGATTTGGCGCTGTACGAGCGGATTGAGGTGTTGCGCGGCCCCAGTGGCCTGCTGCAAGGCTCCGGCTCGTTCTCCGGCACGGTGAATCTGGTGCGCAAACGTGCGCCGACGCAACATCAGGGGATGTTGACCGCCAGCTATGGCAGCTGGAATAACCAGCGGCTGGAGGCCGACGTCGGCGCGCCGCTAAACGCCACCAAGAGCGTGCGCGCGCGGCTGGTGGGCTCGTATCAGGATCGGGACTATGCATTCAACCGGGTGCGCGATCACAAATGGCTGGTGTATGGCACGCTGGACTTCGACCTGGGCACCGCCACGCGCGGCAGCGTATACCTTGCCCACCAGCACGATGCTTCCACCGGCTTCAGCGGCCTGCCCAGCTACACCGATGGCCGCTTTTTGAATGTGTCGCGCTCATTCAACCCCTACCCCGACTTCAACCGCACGCGCTGGGATACCACCGATATCGGTGCCGAACTGAGCCACGACTTTGCCAGCGGCTGGCGCGCCACCGCGCGGCTGGGGCGGCGCGATCAGCAGCAGTTTTTTCATGACAGCTACCCAACCGCCGGCGTGAACCCGGCCACTGGCATCATCAGCCGCTATGCCCGCCGCGAATTTGACTACGACTATCTGCAACACACCGCCGATATCTACGCGGGTGGGCCGTTGGCGCTGTTTGGCCGCAGCCACCAGCTGCTGGTGGGCGTCAACTACAGCCGCTTTGAAAACACCGGGCGCGGGGCCAATCCCAATTCACCCAACAGCGCCTATCTGAACTACGACAATGTGGCGCTGGCCGACGCGCCGGCAGTGCCGGATGTCAATGTGGTGTATCGCACCGGCAGCCAGAGCCTGACCACCCAATCCGGCCTGTATGGCCGGCTGACGCTGGATGTGGCCGACCCGCTCAAATTGGTGCTGGGCGGGCGCTGGTCCAATTACAGCTATCAATCGCGCACTATCGCCCCCAACCCCTCACCCACCAGTTGGGCACAGGGTGGTCGCAGCCGGGGGGAATTCACCCCGTATGCCGGCGTGGTGTATACGCTGAATCCCACCCTCAATCTGTACGCCAGCTACGCGGATATTTTCGTGCCGCAAACCCAGCAGCGGGTGGATGGCTCCACGCTGGATCCACGCGTGGGCCGTCAGTTTGAGCTGGGCGGCAAGGCTGAGCTGCTGGATGGCCGGCTGTCGGCCAATGCTGCGCTGTTTTCCATCCGCGACACCCACCGCGCGCTGGCCGACGCCAACAACCCCGGCTATTACGTGGATGCCGGCGCGCTGGACAGCCATGGCTGGGAAGTTGAGCTGGTGGGCAAGCTCACCCCGCGCTGGGACATCTCCGGCGGCTACACCAATCTGATTACCCGCTGGCGCAATAACGGCAGCAGCACGGGCCTGCCGGTGAGCTTCTGGTATCCGCGCCACCTGTACAAGCTGTGGACTCGCTACCGGCTGGATGATGGCCCGCTGGCCGGCACCAGTGTCGGCCTGGGCGTGCAGGGTGCCAGCCAGTCGGCCAGCGGTGCCACCAGCGCCACGGTGGCCGCCCGCGCGCAAAACAGCTACGCCGTGGTCAAGCTGCAACTGGGCTATCAGATCAACAAGCAGGTGGGTGTCAGCCTGGACATCAACAACCTGTTTGACAGCAAGTACTACACCCGCCTGGGCGGCACCAACACCTACAACACCTATGGCGACCCACGCAATGTGGCGCTGACCCTGCGTGCGCGCTATTAAGCGCCGCTTACCCAACCCGCCTGGCGTGCTTGTGTGACCTTGTCGTACTCCTTGTACTGTCTGCGCCCGCACGCCTACGTAGTCAGTCACGTTGAAACACAAGGGGGCGACGAGTGGGCTGGTGTTGGGTACTCGCACCAATGATCGGTTCACATCATATTACGCCACCATCTACGCCGCGCCGCGCGGTGAGCTGCGCAAAGACCTGATCCGCTGCCTGCGCCAGGACCATGATGGCCGGCGCAAACGCAGTCAGGTCGAAGACCGGTGCAGCCGCCTGCCGGATATGGTCAGCATTCACGAGCACCCGCCTGAGGTGGAAGATTGTCTGATTCCCGGACACTGGTCGGCGGATCTGATCAAGGGCGCGGGCAACCGCTCTGCCGTTACCACGCTGGTTGAGCGCACCCGCTGGCCGCGTGCGGTGCTGGGGTTCAAGATGCCGATCGAAGTATTTGCTGAACATTTGGACGCTGTGATTGAATCACGGCATGCGGTTAAACATTGACTCTGTTGCACTTGGTGTTTGAGAATACCCTCCAAAAAATTTCCAAAGGTTCATTATGAACAATAATCAGCAAAATCCCATCATTGTGAATGTAGAAGAGCATAGAGCAAACGAGCTCTTAAACATCTTTGGCGGTCGCCCCCTCTATGGGGTGGATGAAGAATATGCTTTCTTCTATGACGAAACTAACAATATCCGCAAATTTTGGATAAGGAATGATGGTTTCAACGAGAAGCCCAGGAATTTTGTCTTAGGTGGAATTGTTCACAAAAAATCTGTACCATTGACTGGGCTTGATGAGCTGGTCAAGTCGCTCTACATCCAGAAATCAGCGAAGGAAATCAAGTTCAATCAGCTTGCCAGTGGCGACTATCTTGGCGTGCTGAACTCGAAGAAGATAAGGACGCTTTTGGAGTGGCTCATTGCCAACGAAGTATTCATCCACTACACCAATTTCAATATTCTTTATTGGTCACTGGTCGATATTATAGACTCGCTCTGGGATGACTCAGAGCTACGCCAATACATGCAGTATGTTATGCATATTAAGAGTGAGCTATTCAACCTTGCCAATGCAGAGCTAGATCGCTTGGTGTTGATTCTGAAAAAATATCGATTCCCAAATGTCCAGCGAAACGCATGCTCCATGTTCATGACGGAACTTTCTGGTCATCTTGAATCAGTTTCACCGAAGCCACAATCTGACATCAGCAAACTGGTTATATACATGGTTCGCAAAGCGGCAAATCTGCCAGAGCTACCTTTTATCGTGGATAATGAAAATGATGTGCTCATTGATAACTTTGGTATGCTGTTTCGACGTCCCATGTACGTATACCCGACAAGTTCACATACCTTCGATAACGAAACTGAAGTACAAGAAATGCTGAGAAAATTTCATTTTAAGTACAATGGAAAGCTCGTAGATTATTCATTTGTAGACTCTCTGAATTGCATAGAAACTCAATTGTCCGATGGCATTTGTGGATTGCTAGGTAGTCACTTCAATTTCTTAGAGGAGCACTCTGTTGAGAGGTTGATTGAAATTAAGCAAAATCTCAATCCTGTTCAACATCAGACAATTTCATTGCTCAGTAAACTCATACTCATCTCCGATGCTCAAAGCAATGGATTTATGTACCGAATTTCTCCAATGGACAGTGATTTCAAGAATGACTACTTCTTGCATGATCGTCCATTGCCACATCATTTAGCTTGACCATTCTATAATGGCCATGGATTTCACTCCGACCAAACTATCAACTGAGTGCAGGTTTTTTGAGTGACTGACTTCCAGATTGCCATCCCAGCGCCAGCGTGCACAAGGGCGAGAGGTTCTCTGACCATGCGCCGCTGATTGTGGATTACACCGAGCTAAGAGCTGCTCACCAAACCCGTCTAGCGTGGTTGTGTGATGCTCCTACACGCCTAGCCAGGATTGCTGCTCTGAGCGCGCGCGGCCAGCCACAGGGTGACGCGCTGCATCACCCTGTGGCATCGGCGTCTACCGCCGCCCATGCTCCGCTGGCGTCAGCTTGCGGCCATCCAGAAACGGGTTGGCAAACTTGGGATTGTTGACAAAGCTTTCATCAGTCAGCGACTGCATGAAGGCCACCAGATCAGCCACTTCCTGCCGGTTGAGGGTAAACCCCTCGATAAACGGGCTGCGCAGCGGGTTGGCACCGTGGCCCTGGCGGCTGCCGCGCCCCTTGCGCGCGTAGTGCTGGGTGATGACGGCTTCCAGCGTGGAGATAGCGCCATCGTGCATATACGGCGCGGTCAGCGCGATATTGCGCAGGGTAGGGGTGCGGAACTTGCCCTCATCGTCGGCCAGGCCGGTGAACTCGCGCAGGCCGTGATGGTTGGCCGGGTAGTCGCCGGCGGCGTTTTCCACATACAGGCCGGTGTTGTGAAACCCCAGCTCCGGCTGCGCCAGCCTGGCGTGCTGGATGTTGTCGGTGAAATTAAAGCCACCGTGGCAGTGGTAACACTCCATGCGCTCGCTGAAAAACAGCTTTTCGCCGCGCTTGGCTGCCGCTGAAATGGCGTTGACGTCACCCTGATATTTGTAGCGGTCGTACGGTGAATTGAACGACAGCAGGGTGCGCTCGAAGGCGGCGATGGCTTTGACTACTGTGCCGATGCTGATGTCGCCATTGGCCTCGGGAAATGCCTGGCGGAACATCGGCGGGTAGCGCGGGTCGGCGCGCAGCCGGCCCAGCAGCAGGTCCTCTTTGCCGGCCATGCCCATTTCCACCGGATGCTCGCCAAAAATCGGCACCAGCACCTGTTTTTCCAGCGAATTCAGATTGGGGTTGGCCCAGGTCAGCGTCGGCAGGTAGGCGATATTGGTCAGGCTCATGGCGCTGCGATGGCCGCGCTCGCCGGTGATGCCTTCGGCCACCGGCAGATTGTCGGTAAAGCCCCGGTCAGCCTGGTGGCAGTTGGCGCAGGCCATGCGCTGGTCGGCGGACAGCTGGCGGTCGTAAAACAGATAACGGCCCAGCTCCACCTTGGCCGGGTTCATCGGGTTATCCGCCGGCACCACCGGGCGCGGTGCCCAGTCGGGCAGCCCCCAGTCATAGGATGGCGCGGACGTCGCCCCCAGCAGCAGGCCGCCCAGGGCCGCTGCCAGCAGCGCACGCGCCAGATTTCGCACGCGCATGGCTTACCTCACCCGAAACAATTGCTGCGGCAAGGCCGGCTGGCCGGCAAACGGCAGGCCGTACTCGCGCAGCAGCGGATTGCACTCGGGGTCGTCCGGGGCCGACATGCAGCCCGCAGCGGTGCCTGGGGTATTGCGGCTGAGGTCGGTGTGCGCCAGCAGGCGGCCAATGTCCACGTCGATGGTGTGCCGCGCCGGGTCGAATGGGCTCAGGTGGATCTCCACCCGATTGCTGTTGCGACAGTGGGTAGCGGGCGAGGTGGGCGATTCGGCGCTGCACTGGGTGCTGCCAACGTGCACCGGAAAACCGGCACTGCGGGTGTTGCCGGCGCTGGCGGGTTGGGCCACGCTGGTGTCGAACTTGAAGAATTTATAGCCGGCCTGCCAGTTCCAGAACATGGCGGTCAGGTTGAGCGGCGGCGGGGCCTGGGTCACGTCAGCATGGTTAAGCGCCATCGGCAGGCCGACAGTAAAGCGCACGCCCCGGTAATCGCCCGGCGGCACATGGCCGGTAAGCTGCGGATGGGAAGCGGCGGTGCCATTGCGGCACGGGCCGCTGCCGTCTTCCAGGTCGATCAGCGCCACATTGCGGTATTGCCAGGCACCGTCCTGGTCCAGCGTCAGCGGCGTGGCGTGGCCAGCGGCATCGAGCAGGGCGACATCGCTGACATAAAAACGAAAGTCCGTCGGGGTGATGCGGCTGGCGGCGCTGCCCACCTTGTCGTAACTGCGGCCACAGACAAACGGCTCGCCGTTGACGTAGCCGGCAAAGCTCAGCCGCACTGGCTGCTGGCTGGTTGTCGGCACCGGAGTGGAGGGGGTGGACTGGCAGGCGGCCAGCAGCGTACACAGCGCCAGCGCCGTGCCTCGGGTAAGGTGAGCCATGTGGGACCTTCCATAAGAGGTGACCGCCGCGCCCAGGCGGGCGCAGGAAGCGGCAAGACATCCAGGCGGCGCTTACAGCGCGGCGCTGAGCGACAGCTTGAAGTTGCGCCCGGTTTCCAGCACCCGGGCGTAAACATTGCTGGACTGGTAGCTGACGTAGCGCTTGTCGAACAGGTTATTCACCGCAAACAGCACATTCACGCCCTTGTAGCCCGGCACCGCCCAGTTCAGGCCCACGTCGCTGACCGTATACCCCGCCGTGCGACGGGCCACGGTGGAATCATCATCCTGTGCCGCCACCCACTGGCTGCGCCAGTGCCCGCTCAGGCCAGCGGGCAAGACCTGCGCCAGCGACAGGATCAGCTTGTCCGGCGGGGCAAACAGCTGGGCGCCGGTGTTGCGGTCTTCCACCCGCAGACGGCTGTAGGCCAGGCTCAGCTGACTGCCGCCCAGCTGGTACTGGGCTTCCAGTTCGGCGCCGCGACGGCTGGCATCGGCAATGTTTTGCGATTGCTGAATCAGGCCAACGCCGGTGAACGGCGCCACACGCACATAACTGCCGATCACCGTGCTGGAGATCAAATCTTCCACCCGCGAGCGGAACAAGGCTGCCTTGACGGTCAGCCGGTCGTTGGCGGCAAACAAGCCGCGTGCCTGGTGATTGACGCCGACTTCCAGCGTGCGGTCGGTTTCCGGGCGCAGGCCAGTGTTGGGGGCAAAGTTGAACAGATAATTGCGGCCAGACAGATTGGTGTACATCTCGGTCAGCGACGGCGCGCGGTAGGCTTCGCCATAGCTGGTGTACAGCAGGGTGTCCGGGCGGGCCTGCCAGTTCAGCGTCAGCTTGGGCGACACATGACTATCGCGGCTATCCTGCTTGCCACCGCTGACCGAGGTTTGATAGCGGTCGGCGCGCAGGCTGGGAATCAGGCTCCAGCTGGGCGACAGGCGGACTTCGTCTTGCATGAATGCGCCGTACACCTTCTGGCGGCCATCCGGCAGCACCGGGTTGGGCGCACCCGCGCTGGCGGCGGACTGATGGTCTTCAAAGTAATCCAGGCCATAGCTCAGCCGGTGTTCGACGCTGCCAGTGGCAAAGTGGCGGGTGTCCTTGGTGCTCAGGCCGGTGGTGGTGGTGTCGCTCCAGGTGGCCGGCAGGGTGGGAAACGCCGGATTGCGGTCGTTGCTGCGTTGCAGATGGGTGCGATACAGGGTGACTTCAGTGGCGTTCAGGCCGTCGTCGCCCAGCGCCGAGTATTTGACGATGGCCTGATCCTGGCGGGTGTGATTGGTCTGCACCGGAATCGCCGAGGCCGGGCCCAGTGCGCTGTCGGTCTGCGGGTTGTTCGGGCGCAGATTGGTTTCGTCGTACTGCATATAGGACAGTTGCACACGCTGGCGCGCATCGGGCTGGATGCCCAGCTTGAGCATGGCATTGGCGGCGTGGCCGTCATTGGGTTTCAGCAGGCTGCCGCCACCCTGGCGAATGCGATCCCAGTCGGCGTAGCCCAGCGAGGCCAACAGGTCGATGGTGCCGTGCTGGCCATACACGCGGGCGTTGTAGTGGCCGGAACGGTCGGCTGAGGCATAGCCCAGCTTGACGTCCGCGCCCACGCTTTGCCCCGGTGCCAGCAGGTCGCGGGCCGACACGGTGTTGAACGAGATCACCCCGCCCAGGCCACCGCTGCCGTACAGTGCTGAAGTCGGGCCGCGCACTACTTCGATGTTTTGCAGCTGGTAGGGGTCGAGGTTGACCGGCGTGACCAGCGAATTGGCGTCGTTGGCGCGCGCGCCATCCACCAGCACGGTGATCTGCTTGCCGCTATAGCCGCGCAGGGTGGGAATCTGCCCGGCTGCGCGTGGGCCACCGCCAAAATTGACATTGGGCAGCGCCTTGAGCGCCTCGCCAACGCTGTGCGCCTGCTGGGCAGTCAGCGCCTCGCGGCTGATCTGATCCACCGACACGGGCTGCCAGGGCAGCGGTGTGGCGGTGCGAGTGGCGCTGACCACCACGGCAGGCAGTTCGTCAGCGGTTTGCGCTTGCGCCGTCCAGGCACAAGCAAGGGCGCACGGCAGGGCCGCCAGCCGGAATGCGAGCTTCATCGGGGATTCTCCATACATGACATTAAAATTATGCATGTGGAGAAGCCAGCTGCCCATGCGACAAAACAGCGCACCCCCTTGCCTACGCCTGCCGGTCAGGGCAATAAGGCGCGCGCCGCGTCAGCCTTGTGCGTTATGCCGAGGCCAATGTGGGCGCTAAGTGACGTGGTTTCACGGATGCTGATGCAGCGTCGCCAGCCGCTCGCGCAAGCATTCGGCCAGATTGGGCCGGCTGTGCGCAGTGGCCACCTCGCGTTGTGGCGTGGCCCAGACCGGCGCTGGGAAGTGCCGATCGTCGGTAAAGCGCGGAATCACATGCCAGTGCAGGTGCGGCACCACATTGCCCAGGCTGGCCAGGTTGATCTTGTCCGGGCGCAGCACCTCGCGCAGCAAGGCTTCCACCTGCATCACCGTGTTCAGCAGGTAGTAGCGGTCCACCGCCGGCAGGTCGGTCATTTCACGCACATGGGCGTTCCAGATCACCCGGCAGAACGCGGGATAATCGGCGTCGTTGACCAGCACGATGCGCAGCTTGGCGTCGCGGTAGAGCAGTTCGCCACCGTCGGTGGCGCAGAGTTCACAGGCTGAGGTCATGGTGAGCATTCTTTCGTGCGGGTGGGGAGGTTTTCCAGCTGGCTCAGCCAGTCGGCAAAGTGTGGGCAGGCGGCACGGATGGCGGGAATACCGATTTTGCCCAATAAAACCGGGCCGTCCGAGGTTTCTTTGTAGCCCACGCCCATCGCACGCAGGCGCGCTTTGGGATGGGTGTCGGGGCCATGGTTGATGCGCTCGGGCTCGCCTGCTACGGCAATGGCCTTGGCTGCCAGCTGTTCCAGTTCGGCTCGGTTAAAATGTGCGGCCAGCGCTTTGCTGTCGGCAAATATCCAGGCTTCAAATTCATGCAGCGCCAGAAAGGGAATAAAGCGCGGATGGCAAACTTCCGCCGCCAGGCGCGATTGCAAGGCATTGACGCGCTGGCGCGGATCACCAGGCAATCTGGCCTCTTGATAGCCTGGCACATCGTCGGGCAGGCCATAGAAATCCAGCAAGGTGGTCAGCCAGGCGTTGCGGTCAGTGCGCAGTTTGTCCAGATTGCTGCGGATTTGCGCCCATGTGCAGGCGCCGCCGCGATGGCCGCTGCCGCTGGGCAGGCGTTTGGTCCACAGTACGATGACCTGCACAAATACACCATATTCCGCCAGATGCGGAGCCAGGGTACGCTTGACGAAGCTTTCTTCCGACTGGCCTTCCACCAGCATCAACAGCCGGGTCATGGCCGACCGCCCAGCAGGTTTTTTTCCCACAGTTCACCCAGGCTGAACGCCTCCAGCCAGCTTGACAGGGCGTGCTCGTCCAGCCGGCGAAAGTCGGTTTGCACACCGTCGTTCTCGGCCACAATCACATTCTGGGGGGCCATGTGGTTGAGCAAGGTGACCGATTGGGTGGCCAGCAACACCTGCGCGCAGCTGGATGCCGCTTCCAGCATGTCGGCCAGCATGCGGATGGCGAACGGGTGCAAGCCAAGCTCGGGCTCATCCAGCAAGATCAGCGCCGGCGGCGTGGGTTGCAGCAGTAGGGTGGCCAGGCAGATAAAGCGCAACGTGCCATCCGACAGTGAATAGGCGTCAAAATAGGCATCCGAGCCGGTTTGCCGCCATTCCAGCTTGATTTTGCGCGGGTTCAGCCGCGATGGTGCCAATTCAAAGCGCTCAAAAAACGGCGCGGCCAGCCGGATGTGCTCTTCGATATGGCGAAACTGGGTAGGGTGTTGCTCTTGCAGCCAGTACAGATAGGCCGGCAGGTTAGCCGCATCCGGGCGGAAAAAGCGATTGTCGTCGATGTCGCAGCCTTGCTTGGCCGGTGAGCTGTCCGAGGTATCGTGAAAGTGATGCACCGCCAGATGGCGGACATCGGGCAAGGCGGCGCGTGATATGCCTTTGGCCTGCGCCATCTCATCCAACTGGCTTTCCTTGTGGCCAACGGCGATAGCGGTGCCCATATTGCCACTGCCAACGTACAGAACGCCCTCTCGCGCAAAAACCAGCGAGTCCTGCACGGCATCCAGGGTGAAGTCATACACACATTGGGCAAACTGAAATTTTGCCGTCAGGGTGGGGGTTTTTTTGCGACCATGGTGCAGCAGACGATCCGGCTCGCTGGCCACATGGACTTGCAGATGGCGCGACAGCACCCGCTCCAGCAGGCGAAACACGCCGATCAGGTTGGATTTGCCCGAGCCATTGGCGCCGATCACCACATTCAGCGCACCCAGCGCCAGCTCGGCATGCTTGATGGATTTAAAACCCTCAATGGTCAGCGTGTGTAGCGTCTTCATCGAATTTTCCGCAGGGTTGGCCATCGCGGCGCGCCCCGGCACGGGAGCGCATCTGCCAGGCGTTTAGCGCGGCTCACAGCCCTCTAGGGAGGCGCTGATTGATTCAGAAAAATCGTTTTTGCCAAAAGCAAAACACAGCAAAATCAACGTCCTGGATTCCCGCCTTCGCGGGAATGACGATTTTTTCAGCGTTTCCTTAGGCGTGCCGCCGCAAACAACGGCAAGGCAGCACGCCGAGCAGACGGGTTTACAAAGCGGCGCTTACAACAACACCCGCTCCACCCCGCCCTGGCTGGCCTTGGCCACATAATCCGCCATCCAGTTGTCGCCCAGCACCGCCTTGGCCATTTCCACCACGATGTAGTCAGCATCAGCGTTGGCGTCGTCGTGGTAGCGCGACAGGCCCTGCAGGCAGGCTGGGCAGGAGGTGAGGATTTTCACTTCGCTGTCCGGGCTTTGCGTGCGCAGGCCGGCAGCCACCTTGACGATGTCTTCTTCCTTGCGGAAGCGCACCTGGGTGGACACGTCCGGGCGGGTGGCGGCCAGGGTGCCGGATTCGCCGCAGCAGCGATCGGTCAGCTTCACTTCACTGCCCATCAGCGTATTGACCACCGTCATCGGCTGGTAGGTTTTCATCGGCGAGTGGCAGGGGTCGTGGTACATGTAGCGCATGCCGCTGACCCCGTCGAGCTTGATGCCCTTTTCCAGCAGGTATTCGTGGATATCCAGAATCCGGCAGCCGGGGAAGATCTGGCCAAAGGCGTACTTTTGCAGCTGGTCCATGCAGGTGCCGCACGAGACAATCACCGTCTTGATGTCCAGGTAGTTCAGCGTATTGGCCACGCGGTGGAACAGCACGCGGTTTTCCGTGGTGATGGCCTGGCCCTTGTCGGCGTTGCCGGTGGCGTTTTGCGGGTAGCCGCAGCACAGATAGCCCGGCGGCAGCACGGTTTGCACGCCGGCGTGGTAGAGCATGGCCTGAGTGGCCAGGCCCACCTGGCTGAACAGGCGCTCCGAGCCGCAGCCGGGGAAGTAAAACACCGCTTCGGCACCTTCGCTGGCTTTTTGCGGGTCGCGGATCACCGGCACGATGTTCGGGTCTTCGATGTCCAGCAGCGCGCGGCTGGTTTTCTTCGGCAGGTTACCCGGCATTGGCTTGTTGAAGAAGTGAATCACCTGGCTCTTCACCGCCGGCTTGCCCACCGTGGACGGCGGCTGGCTGGTTTGCTCCTGGATCAGGCCCAGGCGCTTGAACAGCTGGTGGCCGGCGCGCTGCGCCTTGTAGCCCAGCCCCATCATGCCCGCACGCATGGCCTTGATGGTGGCCGGGTCTTTGGCGTTAAGAAAGGCCATGGCGGCGGCGGTGCCAGGGTTGAATTTTTTCTTGCCGGCCTTGCGCAGGAAGTTGCGCATGGCCACCGACACATCACCAAAGTCGATCTTCACCGGGCAGGGATTCACGCACTTGTGGCAGACGGTGCAGTGGTCGGCCACGTCGGTGAGCTCGTCAAAGTGCTTGAGGCTGACGCCGCGCCGGGTTTGTTCTTCGTACAGGAAGGCCTCGGTCAAGAGGCCCACGCCGAGAATCTTGTTGCGCGGGCTGTACAGCAGGTTGGCGCGCGGCACGTGAGTCGAGCACACCGGCTTGCACTTGCCGCAGCGCAGGCAGTCTTTCACCGAGGCGGAAATCTCGCCCAGGTCGGATTGCTCCAGAATCAGGCTTTCTGCGCCCAGCAGCTCGAAGCTGGGGGTGTAGGCGTTGCGCAGGTCGGCACCCGGCAACAGCTTGCCCTGGTTGAAATGGCCGTTCGGGTCCACCTGCTGCTTGTAAGCGACAAACGGGGCAATTTCATCGTCGTGCAGGAATTCCAGCTTGGTGATGCCAATGCCGTGTTCGCCGGAAATCACCCCGTTGAGCCCGCGCGCCAGCGCCATGATGCGCGCCACCGCCTTGTGTGCGGTTTGCAGCATGTCGTAATCGTCGGAGTTCACCGGGATGTTGGTGTGTACATTGCCGTCGCCGGCGTGCATGTGCAGGGCGACAAACACCCGGCCACGCAGCACCTGCTGGTGAATGTCCTGCACCGCCTGGCGGATCGGCGCGTCGGTCTTGCCGGAAAACAGCGTGTCCAGGTTGTCCTGCAGCTCGCGTTTCCACGACACGCGCAGGGCAAAGTCGCGCATGGCGTGGAATACCGTGGCCGGGCTCAGGCTGGCGGCGCTGGGTTCCAGCGGTGCATCCGGGTAGCGGGCGGTGTAGTCGGCAAACGGCGCATCCAGCTGGGTGTTGATCCAGTTCCAGCGCTCGCGCACCGCGTCAATCAGCGCCAGCGCCGCTTCGCGGCGGTCGCCCAGCAGTTCGTCGGCGGTCACGGCGCTGCCCAGGGTATCCACCGGCAGGCGGCCATGGAAAAACTCGGTCAGTTGTTCCAGCAGGCGCAGCTTGTTGGCCATCGACAGCTCGATATTGATCCGCTCGATGCCGTCAGAATAGTCCCCCAGGCGCGGCAGCGGAATCACCACGTCTTCGTTGATCTTGAAGGCGTTGGTGTGGCGCGAAATCGCGGCAGTGCGGCTGCGGTCCAGCCAGAATTTCTTGCGCGCTTCCGGGGTGACGGCGATAAAGCCTTCGCCGGTGCGGGCATTGGCCAGGCGCACGATATGGCTGGCGGCCTCGCCCACAGCGGCTTCGTCGTCCGAGACAATATCGGCGATCAGCACCATCTTGGGCCGACCCTTGGATTTGGCCTTGGTGGCGTAGCCCACTGCGCGCACATAGCGCCAATCCAGGTGTTCCAGGCCAGCCAGCTGCACGCCAGCCAGCACGCCGCCGCCGCCGGGCTTGAAGTAATCGGTGATTTCCACAATTGCCGGCGTGGCTTCGGCCACGGTGCCAAAGAACTCCAGGCAGACGGTGCGGGTATGCTTGGGCATGCGGTGCAGCACAAAGCGCGCGCTGGTGATGATGCCGTCGGTGCCTTCTTTTTGCACGCCGGGCAGGCCAGCCAGGAACTTGTCGGTCACGTCCTTGCCCAGGCCCACCTTGCGGAACGACGGGCCGGGGATGTCCAGGGTGTTTTCCGACAGCAGGGTTTTGCCGTCTTCGGCAAAGCGGCGCACGCGGAAGCTGGCCACGTCCACATCGTGAATCTTGCCGTAGTTGTGGCCGATGCGTTCGACCAACATCCAGTGGCCGTCCGGATCCACCATTTTCCAGCTGGCCAGATTGTCCAGCGCGGTGCCCCACAGCACGGCCTTCTTGCCGCCGGCGTTCATTGCCACATTACCGCCAATACAGGAGGCTTCCGCCGAGGTCGGATCGACGGCGAACACCACGCCAGCGGCGCTGGCGGCTTCGGATACCCGTGCAGTGACCACGCCAGCGCCACACTGAATGGTGGCGTGCTTGCCTTCCAGCCCCGGCAGCTCGATGTATTCCACGCCCTGATGGCGGTCGAGTTTTTCGGTGTTGATCACCGCCGACTTGGGCGACAGCGGCACGGCACCGCCGGTGTAGCCAGTGCCGCCGCCACGCGGGATGATGGTCAGGCCCAGCTCGATGCAGGCTTTGACCATCGGTGCAATTTCGGCTTCGGTATCCGGGTAGAGCACCACAAACGGGTATTCCACCCGCCAGTCGGTGGCGTCGGTGACGTGGGCCACGCGGGCCAGGCCGTCAAAGGCCACGTTGTCCTTGCGGGTGATGCCGGCAAAACGGCCCTGGATGCGCCGGCGCAGCGCGGCCATCTCGGCAAAACCGGCGGCAAAGCTGTCCACCGCCTGATGGGTGGCGGCCAGCATCTGGCTGACGCGCTCATTGCCGGCGCGGCGCTGGCCAATATCATTCAGCCGGTGGCGCATGGCCTCCACCAGCAGGGTCAGCCGGCGCGGATTGTCCAGCAGGTCGTCCTGCAGGTAGGGGTTGCGGCGCACAACCCAGATATCGCCCAGCACTTCAAACAGCATGCGCGCCGAGCGGCCAGTGCGGCGCTCGCCGCGCAATTCGTTGAGCACGGCCCAAACGTCCTCGCCCAACAGGCGGATGACAATCTCGCGGTCAGAAAACGAGGTGTAGTTGTACGGAATTTCGCGCAAACGGGGGGTGGGTGCGTTCATTGGAACTCGCGGCAGGCGGCCAAATACGGAAAGTCTTGCATTTTAACGGAATTGACGCGCTGCGAAAAACACGTTCGGAAACAAGGTTATTCCCGAGGTGACGTAAAGAAGGGCAAAACCGGCAAAAACCGGCGGTTTTGCCGGAGGAGCAGCGTAGTGGCTGGCAGCGGCCAGCGCACGATGCGCCGTCTCCGCTACGCGCGGGCCAGCGCCGCCGCCAGCGCCATCGCGGCATCCAGGCTGCCGGGGTCGATACGGCCCGTCCCGGCCAGATCCAGCGCGGTGCCGTGGTCTACCGAGGTGCGAAGGATCGGCAAGCCCAGGGTGATGTTGATGCCATGACCAAAACTGGCGTATTTCAGCACCGGCAGACCCTGGTCATGGTACATCGCCAGCACCGCGTCGGCACCGGCCAGCGTGGCCGGGTTGAACAGCGTGTCCGCCGGCAGCGGGCCGGTCAGGTGCAGGCCCTGTGCGCGCAACGCGTCCAGCGCCGGGATGATCACGTCGAGTTCTTCACGGCCCATATGGCCGCCTTCGCCGGCGTGCGGGTTCAGCCCGGCCACCAGAATATGCGGCTGGGCGATGCCAAACTTGTCGCGCAAATCAGCGTGGACAATAGATAGCACCTCATCCAGCAGCGGTGCGGTGAGGGTGGATGCCACCTGCGCCAGCGGCAGGTGGGTGGTGGCCAGCGCCACGCGCATGCCACCGCCGGCCAGCATCATCACCACGCGCGGGGTGTGGGTGCGTTCGGCCAGGTATTCGGTATGCCCGGAAAACGCCACGCCAGCGTCGTTGATCACGCCCTTGTGTACCGGTGCAGTAACCATGGCCGCAAACTGGCCGGACACACAGCCGTCAATGGCTGCATCCAGGGTGTTGAGCACATAGCGGCCATTGGCGGCGTTGAGCACGCCGGCCTCAGCCAGGACGGCCAGCGGCACATGCAACACCTCCAGGCCGCGCGTAGGCGCGGGAGCATCGGGCTGAAAGTCGCTCCACTGTGCCGCCACGCCCAGCTGCGCGGCACGCGCCGCCAGCAGGGTACGGTCGGCAATCACCACCCAGCGTGCGCCGGCGGGCGGCACCGGGCGGGCGGCCAGCAGCGCCAGCAGGTCGGGGCCAATGCCGGCGGGTTCGCCAGCGGTGATGGCAATCACCGGCAAGGTGGCCATGGCTTATTGCTCGGTCAGGTAGGTTTCAACGTGGGCGCTGTCGCGCAGCTGGCGAACCCAGTCCTGGTATTGCTGTTCCACCTTGCCGGCGCGGATTTCACGCTTGACCGCCTGCACGTCGCGCTCAGCCCCCACATCCTGGTTGCGCCGGCCCAGCACTTCGATCAAATGCCAGCCAAACGGCGAGCGCACCGCCTCAGACAACACCCCTGGCTTGAGCGACAGCATCACCCGTTCAAACTCCGGCACCGTGTCGCCCTGCGCCATCCAGCCCAGATCGCCGCCCCGGTTGGCGCTGGCGTCTTCCGAGTACAGGCGGGCGGCTTCTTCAAATTTCATGCCGCTTTGCAAGCGGTCGCGGATTTGCAGGATGCGCCGCTTGGCGTCGGCCTCGCTGATGGCTTCGTTGGTCTTGATCAGGATGTGGCGAGCCTGCACCTGTTCGATCACATGCGACTGACCACGGCTGCGCTTGTCCAGCAGCTTGAAAATATGCAGGCCCGCGCCAGAGCGCAAAATCGGCGTGGCACCGCCGGGCTTGAGTTCTTCCAGTGCACGGACAAAATCCGCCGGCAGCTGGCTGGCCGGACGCCAGCCCAGTTCGCCACCGCTCATCGCGTCGCGGGCGTCAGAGTAGCTGGCGGCAATCTGGGCAAAGTTGCTGCCGGCTCGGACTTTTTGCAGCGCTTCTTCGGCGCGGCGGGCGCGGGTTTCCAGCACTTGCGGGCCGGCCTGTTCCGGCAGCGACACCAGAATATGCGCCAGCTGGTATTCGGTGCGGTTGGCGTTTACCGCGCTTTTCATGAACAGCTCGGCTTCGACATCGGACACCTGAACCTTGTTGTCCACTTCGCGTTCGCGCAGGCGTTCCAGCACCACTTCACGGCGCACCTGCTCGCGGAACAACGCCATGTTCACTCCGTCGCGGCTCAGGCGCTGCTGGAATTCGGCCAGCGACAGCTTGTTGCCGGCGGCAATTCGCTCCAGGGTGCGGTCCAGTTCGGTGTCATCCAGACGAATGCCGGTTTGCTCGGCGTATTGCAGCTGCACCGACTCGGTCACCATCTGCTCGAACACCTGGCTGCGCAGCACGTCGGCGGGCGGCAGCGGCACGTTCTGCTTTTTCAGCATGGCCTGGGCGTCGGCCACGCGCTGGCGCAGGCTGACTTCGGTGATCACGTCCTTGTTGACCACCGCCACAATGCGGTCGGCCTCACGCACAGCGGCGCCGGCAGGGGCAATGGCCGCAGCAATCAGCACGGCAATGAGCAGTTTCTTCATCTGAGTTTTCCGGGAACGTCGTTGATCTTGCTATAACCAGGGATGCTCTGACGCAGGGTTTGCATCGGGTTGGAGCCGATGCCGCCCAGGCCGGTGAGTTCCAGTTGCAGGTAGAAAGTGGTGGCGTTGTTGTTCAGGTCTTTGACATAGCGCTGGCCCACCAGGCGCAAGGCCCAGCAGTCGGCGTTGTACTCCACCCCAAGCAGGGTTTCCAGCGATTGTTTGCCGGTAAACGAATAGTTTTGTCGCCCAACCAGATACCAGTTGCGTGCAATGGGCCACTGGCCAGCCAGGTCGATCTGGCGGGATGGCCCGCGCAGGCTGGCACCCGCCACTTCGGTGTCGCGCTCGTAGCGAAAGCGCAGGCTGAGGGTTTTGCCCAGCGCCGGGTTATAGCGCAGGCCCAGGTTGTAGCGCTCGGTCTTGCCCAGCTCGCGGTTGAACTGGTAGTGGGTGTCCAGCCAGGTATCGCGGTTGAGCTGGCCACTGACCGAGGCCAGAAAATCCGACAGGGTTTTGGTGCGGCGGATGTCGTTGGCGTCCAGCGTCACCCGTTGCTCGTCAAAATACATGCGCTGGCCCAGCGACACGCGCAGGCGCTCGATGCCGGTGTCGTTGTCAATCAGCCGGGAGGTGATGGCCGCAGTCAGCTGGTTGGCGTTGTTGATGCGGTCGCCGCCGGAATACTGGTTTTCGGTAAACAGCTGGGCAAAGCTGGTGTCGTAGCGGGCGCTGTCGAAGTTGGGCAGCCGGGATTGATCGCGGTAAGGAATGTAGACGTAGTAGAGCCGGGGTTCCAGCGTTTGCGTCAGCGCGCGGTCAAACCAGCTGGACTCGCGCTCAAACATCAGCCCGGCATCCAGGCTGGCCACGGGCAGCGCCCGGCTGACACCGCCGGTTTCACCGTGTTGCGGGGCATTTTGTGCCGACAGCTGGTATTCGGTGTAATGCAGGCCCACCTTGGGGGTGATAAAGCCATAGCTGGCCTGCAGCGGCAGCGACACGCTCGGGTAGAAGGTCAGGCGCTTGCCGTCCTGGCGCGCCTGCAAGCCGTTGTTGATCACCTGCTGGCCATGGCCAAACTGGTTGAAATCGGCCAGCAGGCTGGCTTCCAGCCCCCCTGGCAGTGCGCGGCCATAGGTCCAGGTCAGCTGTGGCAGTCGGGCATACGGCTCATCCACCAGCGCCTTGCTGTCCTGCATGGTTTTGTAGCGCTGCGCCTTCAGGGTGAACTGGCCCAGTGGGCTGCCCCAGTTGACCCAGCCTTCACGCAGCAGGTTGCTGCCGTCGGCAATCGAGCGACGGTCGCCAAAGTCGCGGAAGTAGTCGTTGTCGGAGGCGTAGCGCACGTTGTAACCAAACGACACATTCTGTGCGGCCAGGCGCTGGGCGTGGGTCAGGGTATAGGCAAAGCGGGTGTCGTTGCCGTGCTTGCGGTCGTCGGGCATGATTTCGCCCGCCATCTGGCCGCTGTAATCCGGCATCAGGTAGCGGAACTCACCGCCCAGCATCATGCCGCGCAGAGCCAGCAGGCGCGGGGTCAGCGTGGCGTCGTAATTGGGGGCCAGATTGAAATAGTAAGGCTGGGCAAACTCCACCCCATTGCCGCCGCCCAGCTTCAGCGTGGGCGCGAGCAGGCCGCTCTTGCGCCGTTCCTGCAGCGGAAAGTCCACCCACGGCGTGTACAGCATCGGCACGCCCATGAACTCCACCCTGGCATTGCGCGCCACGCCCACATTGCCGGCGTAGTCGAGGTCCATTTCCCCCGCCCGCACATACCAGTCATCACGCCCTGGCGCACAGGTGGTGAAGCGTGCGGCGCTGATCTGGTACAGATCCTTGCCCGTCATGCGCACCAGCTCGCCTGACGCCCGATAGCCCGGCGCGCCGCGCAGGCCGGGGGCGTTGCGGTACACCGTGGCCTGGCTGAGGGTGCCCTGCTCGTCGTCCATGCTGTAGTCCAGCTGCTCGCCGGTGAGGTCGTCGTCGCCCCGGGTCATGTGTACCCGGTCGCCGGCGCGCACCCGCTGGCGCAGCTGAAAATACTCCAGCCAGTCGGATTCCACCCGTTCATTGTCGCGCACGGCAATCACCCGGCCATCGGCGCGCAGGCGTTCGGAACCCACCCCGCTCATGCGGTCGGCTTCTACGGCAATCTGGCCCGCCACCGGCTCGGCGGGCTCAACAGGGTCGGCATGGGCGCAGCACATTACCAGGGCGGCGGCGATCGGGGTCAGGCGGAAGAGCGGCATGGAACATCCGTCAGGGCGAAAAAGCCCGTGTACGTTGGAAATCAAGGCGGTATAAAATCGCATACTTTAGCGTTTACCGCAATTCTGGCGCCCCTGATGACTGCTCGTTTCGATTCCCTTTCCGCCTGGCTGGCCGCGCAATGCCCCGGCCAGACCTTCACCCTCAAGCCGGCGTCCAGCGATGCCAGCTTCCGCCGCTACTTTCGCGCCACCTTCGAGGATGGCAGCAGCGCGATTGTGATGGACGCCCCGCCCGAACAGGAAAACTGCGCGCCGTTCGTGCAGGTGGCCGCCCTGCTGGGCGCTGCTGGCGTGCATGTGCCCAGCGTGCGGGCGCAAGACCTGCGGCAGGGTTTTCTGCTGCTGGACGACCTGGGCCACACCACCTATCTGGCCGGCATGACCGAAGCCAACGCCCGCAGCCGCTACCTGGACGCCATCGACGCGCTGATCCGCATCCAGCGGGCCGCCCCGGCTGGCGTGCTGCCCAACTACGATGAAGCGCTGCTCACCCGCGAAATGAACCTGTTTCCGGAATGGTTTGCCAGCCGCCATCTGGGCAAGCCGTTTGACCACGCCACGCTGACGGTGTGGCAGGACGCCCAGCGCCTGCTGCTGGACAATATTGCCGCCCAGCCGTGCGGCGTGGTGCACCGCGACTACCACTGCCGCAACCTGATGGTGAGCGACCCCAACCCCGGCGTGCTGGATTTTCAGGATGCCGTGTACGGCCCGCTCACCTACGACCTGGTGTCGCTGCTCAAGGACGCCTACCTGGAATGGCCGGAAGACTTCATCCTTGATCTGGCCATCCGCTACTGGGAAAAAGCCCGCAAGGCCGGCCTGCCGCTGCCGGCAGACATCGACGACTTTTACCGCGATTTCGAATGGATGGGCGTGCAGCGCCACCTGAAAGTGGCCGGCATTTTTGCCCGGCTGTCGCACCGCGACGGCAAGGACGCCTACCTGCAGGACATCCCGCTGGTGGTGGAATACCTCAAGCGCACCTGCAAGCGCTACAGCGAGCTGCTGCCGCTGGGCCGGCTGATCCAGTCGCTGACCGGCGAAACCGTGCAAGTGGGCTTCACCTTTTGAGCGCCCCCGTCTGCCCGGCCATGGTGCTGGCCGCCGGGCGCGGCGAGCGCATGCGCCCGCTGACCGACACCACGCCCAAACCGCTGCTGCAAGTGGGGGCCGAGCCGCTGATTGGCTGGCATCTGCGCCGGCTGGCCGCTGCCGGCGTGCAGCGGGGGGTGGTCAACCACGCCCACCTGGGCGCGCAGATCGAAACCCGGCTGGGCGACGGTGCCGCCTGGGGGCTGCACCTGGCTTATTCTGCCGAGCCCACCGCGCTGGAAACCGCTGGCGGCATTGCCACCGCGCTGCCGCTGCTGGGCGATGGACCATTTATCGTGGTCAATGGCGATGTGTACACCGATTATCCGTTTGCCCGCCTGCTGGCACGTGCGCCGCAACTGCGCGCCGACGGCATGCTGGCGTATCTGGTGCTGGTGCCCAACCCAGAGCACAACCCCAACGGCGATTTTGCCCTGGATGAAGAAGGCCGCGTGCGTGATGCGCCGGGGCTGACCTTCTCCGGCATCGGCGCATACCACCCGGCACTGTTTGCCGATACCCCGGCCAACACCCCGGCCAAACTCGCCCCGCTCTTGCGCGCCGCCATGGCGCGCGGTCAGGTCAGCGGCGAAATCTGGCATGGCCAGTGGCTGGATGTGGGCACGCCGGCGCGGCTGGAAGACGCCCGTGCCCTGGCGGCTGACGCGTGAGCGCCGCGCCGCGCCGGGTGCTGGGCATCGACCCCGGCTCGCGGGTCACCGGCTTTGGCGTGATCGACATCCTGGGCCAGCAGCGCCATTACGTGGCCTCCGGCTGCATTCGCGCCCCGGAAAACGCCACCCTCACCGTGCGCATCCGCACCATTCTGGACGGCATTGCCGAAGTGGTCAGCCTGCACCAGCCCAGCGAAGCGGCAGTAGAAAAAGTGTTCGTCAACGTCAACCCGGCCTCCACCCTGCTGCTGGGCCAGGCACGCGGCGCGGCGCTGTCGGCGCTGGTGCTGGCCAGGCTGGAGATTGCCGAATACACCGCACTGCAGGTCAAGCAATCGGTGGTGGGCAACGGTCACGCCGCCAAGGAACAGGTGCAGGCCATGGTGGTGCGCCTGCTCAAGCTCAACGGCACGCCGCAAGCCGACGCCGCCGACGCGCTGGCGGTGGCGCTGTGCCACGCCAACCATAGCCACAGCGCCGCCCTGCAGGCGCTGACCGCCGGTGGCGTGCGCCTGCGGCGGGGGCGTTTGGGATAAATCGCGGCTGAGCCGGGCGCGGAAAACACCGCGCCCTCGCCACGGAGAGCGGCAGTCCCTAGTCGTCAGTCACGTTGAAATACAAGGGTTCATACGAGCAAGTTTATACCGGGAATCTCGGTTTAATTTCGGTTAAAACAAAACCTTAATTTGCCACAGCGAACTGCCCACCGCGCCCCATCGTGTCATTCCCGCGCAGGCGGGAATCCAGGAGCATCCACAGCGTGCAGCGGGTGCGTGCGCTCACCACTGCCCCGCCATGCTAAAGCTTCCAACGGGGCACGCGGTGGTACGGTCTGGGTTCCCGCCTGCGCGGGAACGACATGTGAGGTGAGACTCATGCCGAAAGCGGTCGAGTCGCCGTCCCGTTGAAATACCCACACGCAGGCGAGCGTGCTGACCTTGGGTATCGGTGCCAATGATCGGTTCATATCAGGGTGAATGACTACTAACCCAGCCCGGTGTCCAGCGCCAGCATCAGCATAAACCCCGCCATCAGCCCCAGCGTGGCGGTGGTTTGATGGCCGTGGCGGTGGGTTTCCGGAATCACCTCGTGCGACACCACAAACAGCATCGCCCCGGCGGCCAGGCCCAGACCCAGCGGGTAGGCCAGTGCCCAGCCGCTGGACAGGCTCACCCCCAGCAGCGCGCCCAGCGGCTCCATCAGTCCGGTGGCGGCGGCCAGCAGCACGGCGCGGCCCACGGCCATGCCGGCGGCGCGCAGGCTGATGGCCACCGCCAGCCCTTCCGGGATGTCCTGCACGGCAATCGCCGTGGTCAGTGGCATGGCCACCTGCCAATCGTTCTGGGCAAAGCCCACGCCAATCGCCATGCCTTCGGGCAGGTTATGCAGGGCAATCGCCCAGACAAACAGCCACACCCGGCCCACCCGCGCATGCCCCGGCCCGCACGGCCCACCGTGCGGATGCGCGTGCGGCATGAATTGATCCAGCCCCAGCATCAGCACCACCCCCAGGCTGATGCCGGCGCACACCACCAGCGCCGCCAGCCCGCCATGGCCGGTCAGCTCACGCGCAGCGGCCAGGCCGGGCAGAATCAGCGAAAACGCACTGGCCGCCAGCATCATGCCAGCAGCAAAGCCCAGCATGGCGTCCTCGCTGCGCGCCGACACCTGGCGCAAGCCCAGCGCCAGCGCTGCGCCCAATGCCGTGGTCACGGCCCCGGCCAGCCCGCCCAGCAGACCCTCACGCCAGGCCAGCGGCGCGTCGGCGGCAAATAACCGCCACACCCCCTGTGCGCTCAGTGCCAGCATCGCCAACAGCAAGGCCAGCAGGCTGGCCGCCAGCCAGGGTTGACGCCGAACAGCCTTGCGCCAGGCCGGCAGCAGGGCCGGTGTTGTACTGTCCGGGCAATCAGCAGCGGGGATCAACGGCGCGGCCATGGCGTCAGGCCGTCCCGGCCAAGCGGGCGAGCACAGCCAGCGCGCCGCCCAACACAATCAGGCTGCCGATGCTGAAACGCACGGGGTGTCCATGGGCATGGACGGTGGCGCTGTGGACGAAGGCGGACATGAGGGTTTCTCCTTGGCTAAACACGAACCGTGCTTGAGTTCGTGTTTATAGTGTTGGCCAAGCGCAGTGAAATAACCAATCAATTGTTTTTGCCAGATCAATAGCCTGAATCAATGCCCGCCACGCAGCTGGATCAACACAATCCCCGCCGCAATCAAGCCCAGCCCGCACAGCGTGGCCGCATCTAACGTCTGCCGGTAATACAGCCAGCCAAACGCCGTCACCAGGGCAATGCCCACCCCCGACCACAAGGCGTAGGCCACGCCCAGCGGCAGGGTGCGCAAGGTCAGCGACAAGAAATAAAACGCGGTGCAATAGCCCACCACCACCAGCACCGACGGCCCCAGCCGGGAAAACCCCTCGGTGGCTTTCAGCGCCGAGGTGGCGATCACTTCCGCCACAATCGCCACGCCCAGATACCCCCAATGCGCTTGCATGCTGCACTCCTGAAAACAGCGCTGCCCGCACAGGGGCGGGCAGCGAAAAACCGATCATCATCCACCCAAACGGCCTGGCGGGTCAGACCAGAGGCGCGGTGTCGTGATTGTACGGCGTGGATGCCTCTGGATCCCCGCCTGCGCGGGGATGACGCGGATGAGGGATGTTCATGCAGCAGGGCGGATGTCTGCACACCCACAGCCCGATGCGCCCCACCTCGTCATGCCCGTGCAGCCGGGCCGTCGCTCAGAGTCGCTGACAAAACCCAGCGAAGCGATCCTGGCTAGACGCGCGGCCGCAGACAGTACAAGGAGTACGGCAAGGCCGCGCAACAACGCCAGGAGGGTTTTGTCAGCGACTCTCAGAACGGCACGTCGCCCTGAATGGTGGCGCGATGCATGATGCGGTGGGCCGGGCGGTAGTCGTCGGTGGCGTAGTGCTGGGTGACGCGGTTGTCCCAAAGTGCCACATCACCGGCCTGCCAGCGCCAGCGGATGGTGAATTCCGGCTTGGCAAAATGCTGGAACAGCAGCGGCAGCAGCGCGTCGCTTTCTTCCTGGCTGAGTTCGTTGATGCGGGTGGTGAAGCCGTCGTTGACGAACAGCGCTTTCTGGCCGGTTTCCGGATGGGTGCGGATCACCGGATGATGCACCGGCGGATAGTCGCGGCGGGTTTGTTCCCAGCGCGCCAGGTCTTCCGGGCGGGTGCCGTAGCGTTCCAGCGGAAAGGAATGCACAAAGTCATGGGTGGCGGTCAGGCCGGTGAGCAGGGTTTGCAGCGCTGGCGAGAGTGCGGCGAATGCCGCCGTGCCGCTGGCCCACAGCGTGTCGCCCCCCACTTCCGGCAGCTTGCGCGCCGCCAGCACCGCGCCCAGCGGCGGGGTTTGGGTAAAGGTCACGTCAGTGTGCCAGATGGCGTTGTCGCGCAGGTCAAAGGCTTCGGTGTCCAGCACCATGATTTCCGGCGCGTCCGGGTGTTGTGGGTAGATCGGGTGGGTGTGCAGCGGACCAAAGCGGGCGGCAAAGTCGCGCTGCTGGCGCGGCGACAGGGTTTGCCCACGGAAAAACAGCACCTGGTGTTGCAGCCAGGCAGCGCGCAGCTCGGCAAACTGGGCATCGTCCAGCGGCTGCGACAGGTCGATATCGTGGACTTCGGCGCCCAGCGCCGGGCTCAGTCGGGTGAGTTTCAGGGTCATGCAAAGCTCCTTGCCGCCTGGCGCGCCAGTGGCCAGGCGGGAAAATATCGGTGATCCGGAAAGGTGAAGAAAGGATTCAGTCCTGCTGGCCGTGCCACGGGCACAGCCGCCGTTGCAGCGCGCGCAGGCCCAGCTCCAGCACAAAGGCAATGCCGCCAATCACCGCGATGCCGGCCAGCACCATGTCGGTCACCAGAAACTGCGCGGCAGACTGCACCATGAAGCCCAGGCCCTGGGTGGCGGCCACCAGTTCTGCTGCCACCAGGGTGGACCAGCCAGCGCCCAGGCCAATGCGCAGGCCGGTGAGGATGTCGGGCAGGGCGGTGGGCAAAATGACCCGGTACAACACCTGGCGTGGGCTGGCACCCAGCGACTGGGCGGCGCGGATCCGGCTCTGGCTGGCGCGGCTGACGCCATGAGTGGTGGCCATGATGATGGGTGCCAGCATGGCCAGAAAAATCAGCAGCACTTTGGACAGCTCGCCAATCCCGCACCAGATCACGATCAGCGGCAGGTAGGCCAGCGGCGGCACCGGGCGGTAGCCTTCAATCAGCGGGTCGAGCAGGCCGCGCACCAGCGGGCGCGTACCCATCAGCAGGCCCAGCGGAATGCCCAGCACGGTGGCAGCCAGCAGCGCCAGGCCAATCCGGCCCAGGCTGGCGGTCAGGTGTTGCCACAGCGTGGCGTCCATGAAGCCCTGGGTGGCGGCCAGATACAGCTTGGCCAGCACCGCCTGCGGCGGCGGCAAAAACAGACTGGCCACCAGGCCGCTGCTGGCCAGCGCCCACCACAGCAGCAGGCCGCTGCCGGCGCTGATCAGGCCCAGCCACAGCGGGTGACGGGTGAGTTGCCAGCGGGCGGTCGCGGTCAGGCGGGCCGTGGCTGCGGGCAAGGCAGGGTCCAGGGCAGTCATGGGGCAAGCTCCTCGGGAGACAGTCGATGGCGGTACAGCGTGCTCAGCAGCTGTTCACGCAGGGCAATAAACGCCGGGTCGGACTTGATCTGGCGGACCGATTCACCCGCCCGATAGCGCTGGCTGAACGGCGGATGAATCCGTTCGACAATCCGCCCCGGCCCTGGCGACATCAGCACCAGTTCGGTGGCCAGAAACAATGCTTCCTCGATATCGTGGGTAATCAGGAAAATCCGTCGGCCCGTGTGCTGCCACACCTTGAGCAGCAGCACCTGCATCTGCTCGCGGGTAAACGCATCCAGCGCACCAAACGGCTCATCCATCAGCAATACCTGCGATGGGCTGGTCAGCGCCCTGGCGATGCCTACCCGCTGGCGCATGCCGCCGGACAACGCCCAGATTTTTTGTTTGGCCACCGCATCCAGCCCAACCAGCGCCAGCATGTCATCGGCGCGGCGCTGACGCTCGGCGCGGCCCACGCCTTGCAACTGCAGGCCAAACGCCACGTTGTCACGCACATTCAGCCATGGCAGCAGCGCGTCGTGCTGGAACACCACGGCCCGGTCCGCCCCCGGCCCGGTCACCGGCTGACCATCCAGCGTCACCCGGCCCTGACTGGGGGCAATGAATCCGGCCAGCACATTCAGCAGCGTGGTCTTGCCGCAGCCAGATGGCCCCAGCGCCACGGTCAGCGATGCCTCGCCGAGGCTCAGATTCACCTGCGACAGCGCGGGCTCCGGCTGGCCGGGATAGAACACACTGATATCCTGGGCAAGCAGGGCGCACATGATCGGGCCTGCTTACTTCAGCGCAGCGTGAACAAAGCGCGACGTCACATACGGGCTGTACGACGACTGCACCTGCTCCACCTTGCCTTGCGCGCGCAGGAATTCAGCGGTTTTGCCCACTGCCTCGGCAAACGGCTTGTCCAGCAATTCGGCCTGGCGCTTGAGCGAGGGATAGGTATTGCCAGACAGCAACAGCGCCACATCCTGCGGCTTGGCACCGGTCAGGCGGGCAATCTTGTCCACATTGGCGCTATTGGCGGCGTAGCCCTTCGGGTCGGCGTTGTACTTGGCGTAGGCGGCACCCGTCACTTTGACAAACTGGGTGAGAAACTCCGGGTGCTTCTCGGCAAAGTCCTTGCGCACAATCCACAGGTCGTAAGTGGGCGCGCCCCATTTGCCCACTTGCGCCGAGCTGACCAGCACCTTGCCGCTGGCCTTGGCGGTGCCTAGCGCCGGCTCCCACACATAAGCGGCATCGATGTCGCCACGTTGCCAGGCAGCGGCAATTTCACTCGGGCGCAGGTTGATGATGTTCACCTTGCCGGCGTCAATGCCCCAATGCTTGAGCGCGGCCAGCAGGCTGTAGTGGGTGGTGGAGACAAATGGCACCGCCACTTTCTTGCCAACCAGGTCTTTTGGACTATTGATACCACTGCCGTTACGCACCACCAATGCTTCGGAATCGCCAATTTCGGCGGTCACCAGAAAAGTCTGGATCGGCAGGCCACGGCTGGCGGCAGCGGCCAGCGGGCTGGAGCCGATATTACCAATCGGCACATCGCCGGAAGCCACCGCAGCAATCACTTCGGCACCGCTTTCAAACTTGCGCCAGTTGATCTTGCTGCCGGTGGCGGCCTCGTAGGCACCATCGGCCTGCGCCACCTTGGACGGGTCAATACCGGTCTGATAGGCCACCGTCACCGGGTCGGCTGCCGAGGCAGTGCCAGCCAGCACGGCCAAGGCCAGATACAAGGATTTCAGGGCAGGATGGGTCATATTTGGCTCCAGCGGGAGTGATGGCAAGGCCCCCACTGTAGCAAGCTGGCTTCAGTACGATTAACAAGGAAAACTGGGTTTGTTATTCATAAATCGTATAAACAGGGCCAACCTCTCCAGCGGACACCACCAGCACCAGACCGGCAGCACAGGATAAAAACCGCTCACAACATACGTCTGGCGGGGTGCGGCGGCCTTGCCGTACTTGTTGTCCTGTCTGCCCACACGTCTGCCAGGCCTGCTTCGCTGCATGCGGTGAGCGCTGCTCAGGGCGGCCATCAATTCGGAAAACGGTGGATAGCTTATTTCCACCAGGAATAACGTTCTGACAAAATCAATTTGACGGTTACTAAACAGGCGGCTGTAATGTCACTCTCACCGCGCAGGCCCACGGTCATCCCGCTGCCTGCGCCAGTTTTTCAGCTTGCCGCACCGGATCCGGGAGCGGCGCACCATGGGCGCGGGGTACACCCGCCGCGCAGGAAAGCCAGCTTATGATTACGCTTGAGCGGGTGAGCAAACGCTTTACCCGAGCCGATGGCGGCGTGTTTACCGCGCTGGCCCCCACCGACCTGCAGATTGCCGCAGGTGAAATTTTTGGCCTGATTGGCCCGTCCGGCGCGGGCAAATCCACCCTGCTGCGCCTGATCAACCTGCTGGAGCGCCCCGACGCCGGCCAGGTGGTGGTGGACGGCCAGACGCTGACCCAACTCTCCGCCCCGGCCCTGCGCCGTGCTCGCCAGAACATCGGCATGATCTTTCAGCAATTCAATCTGCTGGCCAACCGCAGCGTGGCCGACAACGTGGCGTTTCCGCTGGAAATTGCCGGCTGGCCCGCCGCTGAACGGGTGGCGCGGGTGGCCGAATGCCTGGCGCTGGTGGGCCTGAGCGACCGCGCCAGCCACTACCCGGCAGAACTGTCTGGTGGGCAAAAGCAGCGGGTGGGCATTGCCCGCGCGCTGGCACCGCGTCCGCATGTGCTGCTGGCCGATGAGCCCACCTCGGCGCTGGATCCGGCCACCACCCGTGGCATTCTGGAATGTCTGGCCGACATCAATCAGCGCCTGGGGGTCACCGTGGTGATCGTCACCCACGAAATGGCCGTGGTGCGCGCCATCTGTCACCGTGCTGCCGTGGTCAGCCAGGGTGAAATTGCCGAAATTTTTGCCGTGGTGGATGGCGTGGCCCAGGCGCATAGCCAGGCCGGCCTGGCCCTGCTGGAGGACGCGTAAATGGACTGGAGCAATCTGATCAGCATGGCCCCGGAAATCTGGCAGGCCTGCCTGGAAACCGGGCTGATGCTGAGTATTGGCCTGTGCGCTGCGCTGCTGCTGGGCGGCCCGCTGGGCATTGTGCTGTTTCTCACCCAGCCCGGCCAGCTGTGGGCCAACCGGGCGCTGAATGGCGTGCTGGGCTGGAGCGTGAATCTGGTGCGGTCTTTTCCGTTCATCATCCTGATGGTGTCGCTGGTGCCGCTCACCCGGCTGCTGGTGGGGTCCACCATTGGCCCGGTGGCCGCCGCCGTGCCGCTGTCGTTTGCGGCGATTCCCTACTTTGCCCGGCTGGTGGAGCAAACCCTGCGTGAAGTGCCACGCGGCGTACTGGAAGCCGCCGAGGCGATGGGTGCCAGCCCATGGCAGATCATCCGCAAGGTGCTGCTCAACGAAGCCCGCGCCGGGCTGGTGTCCAGCCTGACCATCCTGACCATCAGCTTTCTCAGCTACTCGGCGGTGGCCGGCGTGGTGGGCGGCGGCGGCATTGGCGACCTGGCCATCCGCTACGGCTACTACCGCTTCCAGACCGACGTGATGCTGGCGATGGTCACCCTGCTGGTGGTGCTGGTGCAACTGATCCAGTGGGGTGGGCTGCGTCTGGCCAAGGCACTGGACAAGCGCTGAGCAAAGCCTTATCCGCGTACAGCCCCCACCCCGAATCCTTTTTCCTTGACTGGCTTCCACCCGAAGCCGATCACTTGATTTACCGGGTGGCGACCCCGCCCGCAACCAGGAGTTTTGTTATGCGTCGTGATTTTCTCAAACTGGCCGTGGCCCTGACCCTGGGCAGTGCATTCACCGCCCCAGCCCTGGCCGCCGACCCGGCCAAGCCGGAAATCGTGTTTGGCACCACCGTGGGCGACTTTGGCGACATGGTGAAGCTGTCGATCAAGCCCATCCTGGAAAAACAGGGCTACAAGGTCAAGCTGGTGGAGTTTACCGATTATGTGCGCCCCAATCTGGCGCTGGCCGAAGGCTCAATTGACGTCAATATCTTCCAGCACAAGCCGTATCTGGACAACTTTGCCAAAGAACACAAGCTGGCGTTGACCCCGGTGGCGCAAGTGCCCACCGGCCCACTGGGCCTGTACAGCGGCAAACAGCAAGCGCTGACAGCCGTGAAGGCGGGCAGCAGCGTGGCGGTGCCCAACGACCCGACCAACCAGGCGCGTGCGCTGGTGATGCTGGCCGACCTGGGCTGGATTACCCTCAAGCCGGGGATTGATCCGCTGACCGCCAGCGAACGCGACGTGGCGCAAAACCTCAAGCAGATCAAGATTGTGCCGCTGGAAGCCGCCCAATTGCCGCGCGCGCGCAGCGATGTGGACTTTGCCGTGGTCAACGGCAATTACGCCGTCAGCGCCGGGATCAAGTTCACCGAAGCGCTGTTCCTGGAAAAAAGCTATGCCTACGTCAACTGGGTGGTGGTGCGCAGCGCCGACGTGAACAAGCCGTTTATCAAGGACGTGACCGCCGCCTACAATTCGGCAGAATTCAAAACCTGGGCAAAAACCCGCTTTGCCGGCTACAAACTGCCGCAAACCTGGAAATAACGCCCCGCTCGCGCTGGCGCGCATCCACAAAAAGCCCGTCTGGCCACCTGGCCGACGGGCTTTTTGCCTGCGGGCTGACCACTGCGCCGCCTACGGCAGCAGCCGCTGCAATTGGGTCAGCAGGGCATCACGCAGCTGCTGCAGTTCGGGCAGGCGGACCAGTGCCTCGGCACTGCGCCCGGTGGCCTTGAGCTGGCACAGTTCGGCGGACACGGCATGCAGTTGATGGTGCAGCAGTTGCAATTGCTCAAACGCCGGCTGCCCGGCGTGATGGACCAGGCCATCGCCGTCCAGCCACTGGCCAAACCGGCACAGCCGGGGGTCAAGCGGCGGCAGGCTCAGGCTGTCGCCGTGCAGGTAGGCAGCAATGGCCTGCACCCAGGCGCGGTGTTCGGCGCTGGCAAACAGCAAGGGTAAGTCGTGGCTGTCGATGGCGCTGAGCCGGCCCCAGGTGGGGTCGGTGCGCCAGGCGCGCGCCCAGCCGGGCAGCTCGCTGGCCGGCATGGGCCGGGCAATGCCAAAGCCCTGCGCCAGCTCGCAGCCCAGCTGCAGCAAAATCGCGCCATGGGCGACGGTTTCCACCCCTTCGGCAATCACCTGACGGCGGAATGCGCCGGCCAGGCCAATCACCCCGTCCAGAATCGCCAGGTCGTCCGGGTCGTCCAGCATGTCGCGGACAAAGCTCTGGTCGATTTTCAGCTGGGCCACCGGCAGGCGTTTCAGGTAGGTCAGCGAGGAATAGCCGGTGCCAAAGTCGTCCAGGGCAAAGTTCACCCCGATATCGCGGCAGGCTTCGATCACTTTGGACACACGGTTGAGGTCTTCCAGTGCGCTGGTTTCCAGCACTTCCAGCTCCAGGTCAGACGGGCTGACCTCTGGATGGGCAGCCAGCAGGGCGCGCAGACGCGGGACAAAGTCCGGGTGCTGCAACTGGCGCGCACCGACATTCACGCTAACCGGAATGGCCAGCCCAATGGCCTGCCAGCTGGCCATTTGTCCCAGCGCGGTGTCGATCACCCATTCGCCAATGTCCACTGCCAGCCGGTGTTCTTCAATCATGGGCAAAAACAGCGCCGGCGACAGCAGGCCGTCTTCCGGGTGCTGCCAGCGGATCAGCGCTTCGGCACCAATCACCGCGCCGGTGCGCATATTCACCTTGGGCTGGTAGTACAGCACAAACTCGCCCTCGGCCAGTGCGCGTTCAATCCGCTCCAGGCTTTCGTGGTGACCGCGCACGCTGCGGTCCTGCTCGGCATCAAAAATATGGTAGCGGTTCTTGCCGGCCAGCTTGGCCTGATACATGGCCTGATCGGCCTGGCGCAGCAATTGGTCGGCGTCGATATCCTCCGGCTGCGGGAAGAAAGTCACCCCCACGCTGGCCGACACCTGCAGCACCAGTTCGCCAATCCGTACCGGCTCGGCGGCAGCGGCCAGCAGCCGGGTGAGCACGCTCACGCTGGCCGCCACATCGGCCAGATCGAGCAGCATGACCACAAATTCATCGCCGCCCAGCCGGGCCAGGGTGTCGCCTTCGCGCAGCGCTTCACGCATATGCCCGGCCACCGCCATCAGCAATTGGTCGCCAGCGTCGTGGCCATGGCGGTCGTTGACTGCCTTGAAGCCATCCAGATCAAGATACGCCACCGCCAGCCGCTGGCCGTCGTGCCGGCGGGTTTGCACCATGGCCTGGTGCATGCGGTCGGCCAGCAGCACCCGGTTGGGCAGCTTGGTCAGCGCGTCGTAATGGGCAATATGCTCCAGCTGGCGCTGGTGGTCCTTGATTTCGGTGATATCGGAAAACAGCGCGACATAGTTGCGGGTTTGCCCAAGCGCATCGCGCACGGCGCTGATGGTAATCAGTTCGGCGTACACCTCGCCGTCCTTGCGCCGGTTCCACACTTCGCCATACCAGTGGCCTTTGTCCAGCAAGGCCCGCCACATTTCCACATAAAACGCCTGGCTTTGCCGGCCCGATGCCAGCATGCGCGGGTTGCGCCCCAGCACTTCGTCGCGATGGTAGCCGGTAATCCGGCAAAAGGTGTCGTTGACGTCGATGATCACGCCATCGGCGTCGGTGATGGTGATACCTTCGCGGGCGTGGGTAAACACGCTGGCGGCCAGGTGCAGCTGGGCTTCGGCGCGCACCTGCGCCGAAATATCGCGGGACACCGCCAGCAGCACCACTTGATCGCGGTCCTGCATTGGTGCGGCGTGGGTTTCCTGCCAGCAGCGTCCGCCCTTCAGGCCGATGACTTCAAACTTCATGCGCAGGGTTTCGCCCGCCAGCACGCGCTGATGCATTTCGGCAAAGGCGGTGCGGTATTCCGGAGCAATCCACTCCAGCATCGGCCGCCCGGCCACCTGGGTAAATGAATCTGCCTCGATCATGGCCAGGCCCGCCGGGTTCATTTGCGTCAGCCGGCCCTCGGTGTCGAGAATCTTGATGCATTCCGGCTCGTTTTCGATGATGGCGCGCAAATACGCTTCACGCTCCATCAGCCGGGCTTCAATGTCCTTGCGCGCGCTGATGTCCCAGCAGTAGCCGATATAGCCTAAAAACGTGCCACCCTCGTCAAAGCGCGGGGTGCCGATATCCACCACCCAGCCGTAGCTGCCATCGGCCCGACGCAGACGAAATTCCATGTCAAAGGTTTCCCGGGCATCAAAAGCGGCTTGGCAATGACTGGCACAACGCTGCAAATCCTCCGGGTAGATATTGTCCACCCAGCCAAACCCCAGCTCCTGCGACATCGTGCGCCCGGTGTAGTCCAGCCAGCGCTTGCTATACCAGGTGCCGGCATTTTCGGTGTCGCTCATCCAGATCAGCGCCGGGGCCTGGTCGGCCATGTGGCGAAAGCGTCTTTCGCTTTCCTGCAGCGCCTGTTCGCGCTGGCGCAGACTGTCGAGCAAGTGGTTGAAGCCCATCAGCAGCTGGCCGATTTCATCGCGGCGGTCAATGGGCAGCGGCGGCGGGGTGCGCTGGCTGTGCGCCAGCGCCGCCAGCGTGGTCACGGCGCGGGTCATCGGGGCCAGCTGGTGGCGCAGCATCAGCCAGGTCAGCCCGCCGGCCAGCAAGGTGAGCACGGCAGATGCCCACAAGATCGTCTCCTGCATGTCACGGATGGGCGCAAAGGCCTGGGCCGTGGGCAAGGCGGCTACCACAAACCAGCCCGCCACCGGAATGCCCTTGGCAGCCGACAGCTCTTCCACCCCTTGGCCATTGGCGGCAATGCCATAGCCTTCGTAGCCGCGAATATAACGGTCGAGCATCGGCGCAACGCCCACGGCAGGCAGCGGCTGCATGATCAGGTTTTTATCGGTGGCGGTGACAAACAGCTTGTGCTGCGGGGCCACCAGCAGGTAGCTGCTTGCCATGTGGTAATGGCGCTTGGTGACTTTTTCCAGAAAATTGGGCAAGCCCAGATTGATGGTGCCGACCAGCACGCCAATCACCTGGCCCTGGCCATTGCGGATGGGGGCCACCAGGCTGAAGATTGGCGCGCGCAGCTTTTTGCCCAGCGCCGGGCGGCCAATCATCGCCCGGCCTTCGCGCAGCGGAATCGCCACCGAATCGCGGTCCAGATAATTGGTGCCAATCCGCCCCACCGACAGCGGCACATCGGCAATGGCCGTGCCGTGAACATCGGTGGCAAATACCCCGCCGTTGAACAGGATGTGCAGTAGCGGGCGCTGCTCCAGCCGGGCCTGCAGCAGACCTGGCCGTGTCAGATACTCTGCGGGCAGTTCGTCGGCAATCGCCGCCAGGGCGTCGAGCCGGTCGGTCAGTTGCTGGTTGATGTCGTCGGCAATCAGCGATGCGGTGGCCAGTTGCTGCTCGCCCAGCTGCCGCTGCATGTCGTCGTGCAAACCACGGCTGATGTACAGCGCCAACGACCAGATACTGGCCACAAAAATCAGCAGGGTAAACAGGGTGATCCGGGTCTTGAGCGAGCGCAGCTGAAACAGGTTCAGGTTCATAGGCTTTGAGCGGGGCTGTCCCGCGCAATGGGCAGCCAGACAGGGAGAGAACGACAATTACATCAGCGTGGGCCGATGTGCCAGGGGGGATGCATCTGTAAGGATACCGGATAGCCGCGTGGCCGGCATGCTTGTGCTGCATGCGGCCAGGGAATTGCCTGAGGAACGAGACAAATCAGGAAGCCTGGCAAGGGATGCGTCGTCCCGATGGGTGTGCGCCGTGCCGGGATGGTGTCTGGATTGTCGTATGCGGGGCGTGGCACCTGGCAAGCCGGATGCCACGCCAAATCAGCAAAGACAAGAGAAAAAGGCTGCCGGGCGTGCGTTACACCGGGGGGCGCGCCCGACGTGCGGGGTTAAAACCGCTCGAAATCCTGCTCGCTGACCTGTGCCGCCGGTTTGAACACCGGCGCTGCACTCAGGCTGCGCGGGGCAGCGGCCTGTTTGCCAGGTGCCGGGCGGACGCTACCGCCCTGGCCACGCGCCGATTTGGCCGACGCGCCGTCTTCCAGCTGAAAAAAGCCCATCAGCGCCTGCAACTGGTCGGCCTGGGCGCTCATTTCTTCTGAGGTGGCGGCCAGTTGTTCCGACGCCGAGGCGTTTTGCTGGGTGGCCTTGTTCAGCTGGCTCATGGCGTTGTTGATCTGGTCGGTGGCCGACGACTGCTCCAGCGAGGCGGCGGAGATTTCCTGCACCAGATCGGATGTACGCTGGATATTTGGCACCATTTCATCCAGTAGCCCACCGGCTTTTTCTGCCATGCGCACCGACGAACCGGCCACCTGGCTGATTTCCTGCGCGGCCACCTGGCTGCGCTCAGCCAGCTTGCGCACTTCGGCGGCCACCACGGCAAAGCCCTTGCCATGTTCGCCAGCACGGGCGGCCTCAATGGCGGCGTTCAGTGCCAGCAGATTGGTCTGGTAGGCGATGTCGTCGATGATGCCAATCCGGTCGGCAATCTTGCGCATGGCCTCAACGGTTTCCTTCACCGCCGTGCCGCCTTCCTGCGCTTCGCTGGCGGCCTTCACCGCCATGTCGTTGGTTACCCTGGCGTTGTCGCTGTTCTGGTTCACGCTGGCGGTCATCTGCTCGATGCTGGCGGTGGTTTCCTCCACTGCCGCCGCCTGTTCCGACGACGATTGCGACAGGCTCTGCGCGGTAGACGACACCTGCTGGGCGGCACCATTGAGTGAGGCACCGGCTTCGTTCACTTCGCCAATGATATGCGACAGCTTGCTGATCATGTCCTGCAGCGCATTCATCATGTGGCCCATCTCGTCGCGGCGTTCGGTGCGCACCGACACGGTGAGGTCGCCCTTGGCCAGCCGCTTGGCGGCGTCTACCGCCTCATTCACCGGCCTGGTGACACTGCGGGTCACCGCCCAGGCGCTGAACACGGCAATCAGCACGGCAGCCACGGCAAAAATAATCAGCAGGCGAGTGGTTTCTTCGGCCAGCTGATTGCTGCGCTCGTTGGTCTGCTCCATCAACCGGGTTTCGTGGGCAATCAGATTCTCCAGGGTCTTGATGTAATCAGCCTGGCTTTTGCGGATCTGGTTGATCAGCAGGTCCACCGCCTCATCCTTGCGCCCGGCCTTGAACGCGGCCATCATCTGATCCTGGTCGGCCACGGTGATCTTGCGGGTGCTCATCACCGCATCAAACAGCTTGCGCCCTTCTGCCGAAGTAATTTCCTTGTCCAGCTTGGCATACAGTTCGGCAGTTTCCCGGCGCGCCACCACTACCCGCTCGAATTCCTTTTGCGCTTCGTCAGCCGAACGCACCAGCAAGGCGTTGCGCAGCGCACGCGCCGTGACATTGACCTGATCAATCGCTTCATGCGCCTGCGCCACCTTGGGCATATTGCGCTTGCTCACTTCTTCGATCGAGTCATCAATCTGGTTGATGCGCAAGTACGACAATGCGGTGATGGCAATCAGCAGACAGACCAGCAGGCCAAAGCCAATGGCAAGCCGAACGCCGATTTTCAAGTTCTGGAACATGTGGTTGACCCTCGGGAAAGCAGCAAAAACGATGGATGTCCGACCGCGCGCCCTCAGGCCAGCAGGCGGTCTGGCATCAGTAACCCTATACAATACCAACGAATAATTTATTTGTATGTAGAAATGGTGCGGCATGCCTAGCTTGGCAGCGGGCACAATAAGCCCGATCCAGCGCGCGGATTGCCGCTTTGTCGCGCTTTGTCTTCGATCAAGATCGAATAAACCACAAAGCATTGCTTCTTTATCCGGCAAGCCCTGGCCGCCTATCCTGTGCCGTTCGAACACAGAATAACGCCGCAGTCCACTGGCTGCGGGGACCGACCGGAGCCGGGCCATGAACTTTCAGCAACTGCGCATCATCCGCGAAACCGTGCGGCAGAACTTCAACCTGACCGAAGTGGCCAGTGCGCTGTTTGCCTCGCAATCCGGGGTCAGCAAGCACATCAAGGACCTGGAAGACGAGCTGGGCGTCGAGCTGTTCATCCGCAAGGGCAAGCGCTTTCTCGGCCTGACCGACCCCGGCAAGGAGCTGCTGACCATTGTCGAGCGCATGCTGCTGGACGCAGGCAATATCCGCCGGCTGGCCGAGCAGTTCAGCCAGCGCGACGAAGGCCAGCTGATCATCGCCACCACCCACACCCAGGCGCGCTATGCGCTGCCGCAAGTGGTCACCACCTTCAAGAAAGCCTACCCGAAAGTGCATCTGGTGCTGCATCAGGCCAGCCCGAGTGAGCTGGTGCGCCTGCTGCAGGAAGGCGAAGCCGATATTGGCATTGCCACCGAAGCGGTGGCCGAAGTGTCCGAGCTGGTGTCGTTTCCCTACTACAGCTGGCACCACGCGGTGATTGCCCCGCCAGAGCATCCGCTGCACCAGCAGCCGCTGACACTGGATACCCTGGCCGACTATCCGCTGATTACCTATCACCAGGGCTTTACTGGCCGCGCCCGCATCGACCGCACTTTTGCCGACGCCGGGCTGAACCCGGACATCGTGATGGCGGCGCTGGATGCGGATGTGATCAAGACCTATGTGGAGCTGGGCATGGGGGTGGGCATTGTCTCGTCGCTGGCGATTGACCCGCAGCGGGATCAGAATTTGTGCGTGGTGGATGGCGAACCGCTGTTTGGCTACCAGACGGCGCGGATTGCCGTGCGCCGGGGGCATTACTTGCGCAGCTATGCATACCGGTTTATTTCGCTGTGCTCGTCGGTGCTGGACGAGGCGTCGGTGCGCCAGGCGCTCAGCCCGGTATTGCAGGAGTAGCGCGGCCCGTTGCGCGTCACCGCTTTACCCCCGTATGCAGCGCCGAGCATCGCAGGGGTTGACTGCGCTGCGCGCAGGGTTGATTGAGGCGAGAGTGCGTCTCGCATCCGCCCTTCTTTCTTTGCTTCGCCAAAGAAAGCAGGCAAAGAAAGGCGACCCGACTTCCGCGCCCAGCCTGCGGCTGGGTGCCCTGCGCTTCTCAACCCTCAGGGCCGGCCCGGGAACTCGCGTCGGCTGCGCCGCCGCTCAAACAACCGTGCCGGACATCCCCCTGAGGGTCTGCGATGCTCGGCGCTGCATACGGGGGGTAAAGCGGTGATGCGCCACGGTCTGTGCTTCGTGCAAGATCTGTGCTTCGCATCAGTTGCCAGCATGTCTCGCCTACCACGCATACCTCAACCGCCCGGCATTGCGCGACACATCCATCGGCAATGGCGGGGCCGCCGCCGGCAAGCGCTGGACAAAGCGGCGCACCCGTGGCTCAAACGCGGCAGCGTCAATCAGAAAACCATCGTGGCCATGCTCAGAATCAATTTCAAACAACTCGCCGCGCGGCAATAAAAACGCCAGCGAGCGCTGCTCGGCTGGCACGTACAACGCATCGCTGATCACCGAGCCAATCAGCACCGGCTGGGTCATCCGCTTCAGCACATTTTCGTATACCCCGCGCCAGCGGCCCAGGTCGTGGCTGTCCATCGCATTAAGCAGGGTCAGGTAACTGTTGGCGTCAAAACGCGACGCCAACGCCTGGCCGTGGTGGCGCAGCCAGTCGCGCACGGCAAGGTCGTCCGGTGCGCGGGTGTGCTCGGCAAACACCTCGTGCGCCGACGCACGGCCAAAGCGGCTTTCCAGCGACACCGGGCTGCGATAGCTGATCATCGCCATCGCCCGCGCCGCCGCCAGCCCGCGCACCGGGGGTTCGCTGGGCAGGTACTGGCCACGGTGAAAGCGCGGGTCGGCCTGCAAAGCCAGCCGCTGCGCCTCACTCCAGGCCATACACCAGGCCGAATGCCGGCCACTGGCAGCAATGCTGACCACCGCCTGCACCCGCTCCGGATCCATCAGCGCCCATTCCAGCGCCGCCAGCCCGCCCATCGAGCCGCCAATGACAAAGCGGATGCTGCGAATGCCCAGGTGGTCGGCCAGGCGCATCTGCAGACGCACCTGGTCGCGAATGCTCACCTCGGGAAAGCGCGCCCCCCAGCGCTGGCCGTGAGGGGCCAGGCTGGTGGGGCCGCTGGTGCCATAACAGCCGCCCAGCACATTGCTGCAGACAATGAAGTCCCGTTCCGGGTCGAGCACCTTGCCCGCGCCAAACAGCTCGGCCCACCACACATCGGCGTCAGCCGAGCCAGTCAGCGCATGGCAGACAATTACCGCATTGTCGCCTTGCGCCGACAGCCGGCCCCAGGTGCGAAACGCCACCCTGACATCGGGCAGCACCCGGCCAGATTCCAGCGGCAGCGGATCGGCCAGCGTCAGCCAGGCCGTCTGCGCTGAAACCCGGAACGGCATCATGCTGCCGCCTCGAGGGCGGAACGGCGCAGCGCGTGGTCAAAGTCGGCCTTGATGTCCTCGATATGCTCAATGCCCACCGACACGCGAATCAGGTCCGGACGTACCCCGGCGCGCTGCTGTTCCACGCTGGACAGCTGCTGGTGCGTGGTCGAGGCGGGGTGGATCACCAGCGTCTTGGCGTCGCCGACATTGGCCAGATGGCTGGCCAGCTCGACCTGGTCGATAAAGGTTTGCGCCGCATTCGAACCGCCCTTGATGCCAAAATTCAGCACTGCGCCAAAGCCGTGGTTCAGGTATTTCTTGGCCAGCGCATGGTAGGGGCTGGCTTCCAGGCCGTTGTATTCCACCCAGGCCACTTGCGGATGCGCCTGCAGCCACTGCGCCAGCGCCAGGGTATTGTCGACATGGCGCTGCACGCGCAGCGACAGGGTTTCTACCCCTTGCAGCAGCTGGAAAGCGTTGAACGGCGACAGGCTCGGGCCAATGTCACGCAGGCCTTCGACGCGGGCGCGGATGGCAAAGGCGATATTGCCAAATGGGCCGCCAGCACCAAACACGTCCCAGAAGTTCAACCCGTGGTAACCCGGTGCCGGGTCGGTAAACAGCGGGAACTTGCCGTTGCCCCAGTTGAAGGTACCGGCGTCAACAATCACCCCGCCCACCGAGGTGCCATGGCCGCCAATCCACTTGGTGGCCGAGGCCACCACAATATCAGCACCATGGTCGATCGGACGGGCGATATAACCTGCCGCGCCAAAGGTGTTGTCCACAATCAGCGGAATCCCAGCGTCGTGGGCAATGCGGGCAATCGCTGCAAAATCCGGGATGGAAAAGCTCGGGTTGCCAATCACTTCCACATAGATGGCTTTGGTGTGCGCGTCAATAGCCTGACGGAACGCTTCCGGCTGGTCGCCATCGACAAACTTCACCTGAATGCCCAGACGCGGCAGGGTCACCTTGAACTGGTTGTAAGTGCCACCGTACAAATGGCTGCTGGAGACAATATTGTCGCCCGCCTGGGCAATGGTGGTGATCGCCAGAAACTGGGCGGCCTGACCGGAACTGGTGGCCACCGCCGCCACACCGCCTTCCAGCGCGGCAATGCGCTGTTCGAACACATCGGTGGTCGGGTTCATGATCCGGGTGTAGATATTGCCGAATTCTTTCAGCGCAAACAGCTTGGCACCATGGTCGGCGCTGTTGAAGGTGTACGACGAGGTCTGATAAATCGGCACCGCCCGGGCATTGGTGCCGGGGGCCGGCTGCTGGCCGGCGTGCACTTGCAGGGTTTCGTAACGGTATTGGCGTTTTTCAGCTGCGGTTTCGCTCATGGCTCAGACTCTCGAAAGATAAAGGGAATACCGGGCTACCGTAACAAACTGCCCGCGCGGCCAGAACCAAGAAAAACTGCTTTGTATATCGGATTTATTGCGCTGGCGGCTGGCTTGCCGCGCATGGCAGGATGCAGACTCCCGGCATCTGCCAGGGGCGCGGCCTGCGCCTGGCGGAGTAGACTGCCGCCATCCCCCTTTGTGATTCAGGAGCCGTCATGGACTACCGCACCCTTCCCGGCAGCACGCTGCAGGTTTCCGCCATTTGTCTGGGCACCATGACCTTCGGCCAGCAAAATACCCAGGCCGAGGGCCATGCCCAGCTGGACTTCGCCATTGAACGCGGGGTAAATTTCATCGACACCGCAGAAATGTACCCGGTGCCGCCACGCGCCGACACCGCCCACGCCACCGAAACCATTGTCGGCCACTGGCTGGCACGCCAGGACCGCGCCAAGGTGGTGCTGGCCACCAAGGCTACCGGCGGCAGCCGTGGCCTGCAGTGGATTCGCGATGGCCAGCACGCCTTCACCCGGCAGAATCTGCGCGCCGCAGTGGAAGGCTCGCTGCGCCGGCTGAAAACCGACTATATCGATCTTTACCAACTGCACTGGCCGGAGCGCAATACGCCGATGTTTGGCGATTTTCTCTACGATCCGGCCAAGGAACACCCATTCACCCCGCCACGGGAAACCTTGGAAGCGCTGGCCGAACTGGTAGCCGAAGGCAAGATCCGCTACATCGGCCTGTCCAACGAATGGCCGTGGGGGCTGATGCAGTTTCTCAATGCCGCCCGCGAATACCAGCTGCCGCGCGTGGTCAGCGTGCAAAACGCCTACAGCCTGCTTAATCGCACCTGGGAACTGGCCATGCTGGAGTGCTGCCATCGTGAACAGATTGCCTTGCTGCCCTACTCGCCACTGGCGTTTGGCCTGCTCAGCGGCAAATACCAGCGCAACCCACAGGCCCGTGGCCGGGTCACCGAGTTTGACGGCTTCGCCCAACGCTACGCCAAACCTGGCGTGCCCGAGGCGGTGGCCGCCTATGTGGCGCTGGCCGACGCCCACGGCATCAGCCCGGCGCAGCTGGCGCTGAAGTTTGTCTATTCGCGTCCGTTTGTCGCCAGCACCATCATCGGCGCCACCAACCTGACCCAGCTGGAAGAAAACCTCAGCGCCTGGGATGCACCATGGAGCGAGGCGCTGGACCAGGCGGTGGCCGACATTCGCCTGCGCTGGTTCAATCCGGCACCGTGATACCTCGCCTCTCGCGCCCCAGCCAGGAGCCGCCCGGCATGCACCCTGGCTGGCGGTGCCTGGCCATTCAAACGTCCTATCAAGAAAACCGCATATCCTTGTGCAATTTTTTCGCTTAGTCCACGCCTGTGGCTTGGTTACAGTGCGGCGCTATCCCCTTCTGATTTTTCCGGAGCGCCCGTATGTCTCTTTCCCATTTTCTGCGCCCGCACGCCGTGCGCGCTGTCTGCACCGCACTGGCACTTGGCCTGGCCGGCTTTGCCGTCGCTGACCCGATCAAGGTGGGCTATCTGCCGGTGACCGGCCACGCCAAGTTTTTTGTCGCCAAGGAACACGGTCTGTTCGCCCAGGAAGGGCTGGATGTCGAGCTGGTGGAATTCCAGAACTCGGCGGATGGCCTGAACGCTGTGGTGGCCGGCAAGCTGGACGTGGGCGCGTTTGGCACCACCGCGCCGGTGGCGCACATCGCCAAGGGTGCCAACCTGAAGATCATCGGCGGCATCATGGGCGGTGACGCAGCGGTGATCACCACCCCGGAAAACGCCGGCAAGTACAACAAGGTCAGTGCGCTGCGCGGCAAGAAGATTGCCACCGTGCGCATGGCCTCGGGGGACGCCGTGCTGCGCGGCGCGCTCAAGGACGCCGGCATCCGCTGGAAAACCGATGTGCAGATTTTCGAGCTGAAAAACCCGCCGGCGGTGATCGAGGCAGTGAAATCCGGCCAGGTGGACGCCGGCGTGGTGTGGGGCCCGCATGATCTGCGCGCCGAAGACCAGGGCCTGAAAGTGGTGATCCACTCCACCGACCTGCAACCCGGCCACCCGTGCTGCCGGCTGGTGGTCACCGACACCCGGCTGAAGGATCAGGCCACCTGGGAGAAATTCCTGCGCGCCATTCTCAAGGCAGAAAAATTCGCCACCGAGAACAAGCAGCAGACCATTGATTCGATTGCCAAATACGTCAAGCTCGACCCGCAGCTGCTGTGGCGCGGCTTTTACTCACCGTATCTGGACCAATCCAGCGACCCCAACGTCAAGGGCGTCAAACACTTTGCCGACGTGATGGTGAACAGTGAATTCATCCCCACCCAGCCAGACCTGAACGGTGCCATCGACACGCGGATTTACGCCAAGGTGCTGACCCAGCTGGCCCGGGAAAACCCCAACGATCCGTTCTGGAAGAAACTGCAGAAAGAATACAAGCAAAAGGACGCCGGATGAGCCAGGGACTGATTCTGGAAGGCGTGCACTTTGCCTATGGCAACACGCCGATCCTGGACAATATCCAGCTGAATTTGCCACCCGGCCAGTTTGTCTCGCTGCTGGGTGCCAGCGGCTCGGGCAAATCCACCCTGTTGCGGCTGATTGCCGGGCTGCAGCCCGCCGGGCGCGGACGTTTGTTCTGGGCTGGCCGGCCAATCAAGGGACCAGGACTGGACCGGGGCGTGGTGTTTCAGGACTACGCGCTGTTTCCGTGGATGAGCGTGGTGGACAACCTGGCGCTGGCGATTGGCAAGGCGCGCCCGGACACCCGCGCCGCCGAGCGCAGCGAAGCGGCTCGCCAGGCGCTGCGCCGGGTGGGTCTGGAAGATGCACTGGACAAGTACCCGTTTGAGCTGTCTGGCGGCATGCGCCAGCGGGCAGCCATTGCCCGCGCGCTGGCGGTGGGGTCGCCGCTGCTGCTGCTGGACGAACCCTTTGGCGCGCTGGACCCGGTCAATCGTGCCCGGCTGCAGGATGTGCTGCTGGAAGTCTGGGAGGCGGCCACGCCCAAAACCACTGTGGTGTTTGTCACCCACGATGTGGATGAGGCGCTGTATCTGGGCCAGCGCGTGGTGATTCTGGGCTCTACGCCAGGCCGGGTGATTGCCGACCTGAATGTGCCGTTTTCCGGCCACCGTGACCGCCGCGCCCTGTTTGCCAGCAGCGATTTTCAGCAACTGCGCGAGCAGATTGCCGAAACGCTGGCCGAAGACACCCTGCGTCAACTCACCCCAGCCTGAAAGGAGCATTGATGTCGTCTGCCGCCTCTACCCTGACACCGCCCGCCCAGCCGGGGTTTTCCGGGCTGCGCCGTCTGGCCCGTCCTCTGTTGCGCGTAGCAGAAGCCAGCCTGATCTGGCTGCTGGCGCTGGCGGCCTGGTTTGCCGCCGCCCGCTATCTGCCGCTGGGGCGCAATCCGCTGGTGCCCAGCCCGGAAGTGACCCTGCGGGCGCTGATTGAGGCGTTGCCGGAACTCTGGCAGGGCACGCTGTCGTCGTTTTCCATCCTGCTGCCCGGCTTTGCCCTGGCCAGCGTGCTGGGCATTGCCAGCGGCCTGGCGGTGGGCAGCTCGCCGCGCCTGCAGCGGATGTGCTTTCCGTTTGCCCGCGTAGCCGCACCCGTGCCGCCCACCGTGTTCATTCCCTACGCCATTGCCATTCTGCCCACCTTCAAGCTGTCGGCCATTTTTGTGGTGTTCATCGGCGCATTCTGGCCAATCTTCCAGAACGCCGCCGCTGGCGCGCATACGCTGGAAGCGCGCTGGCGTGACAATGCCCGCATCCTTGGCCTGCGCGGCTGGGAATACCAGCGCCGGGTGGTGTTTCCGGCGGCGCTGCCGCATATCTTTTCCGGTATGGCAGTGGGGCTGGGTTTCTCGTTCATCCTGTTGACCGTGGCCGAGCTGTTTGGTGCCAATGCCGGGCTGGGGCGTTTTGTGCAGTACTACGCCGACTTTGCCGACTACCCGAAAATGGTGGCCGGGATTCTGTACACCGGCCTGGTCACTTACCTGGCGATGACCGTGCTGGAGCGGGTCAAGCATCGCGCGCTGTTCTGGGTGCGCTGATGCGCGGCGTATTCACCGTATTGCGCAACCTGCTGCTCAGTGGGCTGGTGTGCGCCAGCCTGGGCGCGCAGGCCCAGCCCACCCTGTTTGCCCAATCCAGCACCCAGCTTGACCAAGCCAGCCGGCAAGCCGTCCAGGCCGGCAAAACCCTGGCGGTGTGGCTCACCCTGCCCGACTGCCCCGGCTGCGAAGAAATGGCCCGCACCGTGTTTGCCGACCCGCGCAGCATCCAGCGCTTTCAGCGGCATTTTGTCGGCGTGCAGGTGGATATTTCCACCAGCGACCCGCTGACCGACCCCAGCGGCCAGACTCGCACCCCGGCGGAATTTGCCCGTCGGCTGCATGCCGTCGGCACCCCGTCGCTGGCGTTTTTTGACGCACAGGGCCAGTTGCGCTACCGCTATACCGGCGTACTCGACCCTGCCGGATTTGCCCGCCTGCTGGAATTTGTCCGCCGTGGCGACTACGAGCGCCAGCCATTTCGGCTGAGCCAGCGCGGCCAGCCGCGCCTGTACGCCGCCGCGCCGTCCAGCCAGCTGCCGCGCCAGCCCGCGTTTGCCCTGGACGGCAGCGATGGCCGCCGCCACCAGCTGGCCAACTGGCAGGGCCGGGTGGTGGCACTCAGCGTGGGCTACACCCACTGCCCGGACGTGTGCCCGGTCACCCTGAGCGAACTCAAAGCCGCCATCGAAGCGTTACCACCCAGCTTGCGGCCACGGGTGCAGGGCGTGTTTGCCACCCTCGACCCGGCGCGTGATCCGCTGCCACTGCTGCGTGATTATCTGGCCAGCTTCAACCCCAGCGGTGGCGCGCCGCTGGTGGGCCTGCGCGGCGACGACGCCGACACCGCCAGGCTGATCCAGCAGCTGCAACTGGTGGCCGAGCGCCAGCCGGGCAGCGACGCCGATTACAGCCTCGACCACAGCGCCGGGGTGTTCCTGTTCAATCATCACGGCCAGTTGCTGGGCGTTTCGCCCTATGGTCAGCCGCTGGCCCGGCTGCGCGCCGACCTGCTGACGCTGGCCCGACTGGCCCCCGCTTCTTCTGCAAAGTAATCCATGGCCCGACATAAACTGATTTCGCTGTCCGAGGCGGTGCGCCGCCATACCTGGGACGGCATGCAATACGCCAGCGGCGCGGCGCTGCCGGTGGGTTCCGACGCCATCGTGTTTGGCCGCGAACTGCTGCGCCAGCACCGCCAGCAGCTGCACGCCATTTTTCATTGCAACACCCAGCAGTTGAACCTGCTGGCCGCCGCCGGCGCAGTCAGCCGGGCCGAATGTGGCTTTACCGGGCTGGAGGTGTTCGGCTTTGCCAACGGCCTGCGCCGTGCGGTGGAGTCCGGCCAGCTGGCGCTGGAAGACTATTCCAACCTGGCCATGGCGCTACGCCTGTTTGCCGGCGCGATGAACTGGCCATTTGCCCCGGCAACGGTCAATATCGGCTCGGACATCCAGGTGCGTAGCGCCCTGGCACCGGAGGATTACCCGGCCCAGCACAAGATTCCCCGGCTGACCGACCCGTTTTCCGGACGGGAAATCGGCGCATTCAGCCCGCTGAAACCCGACCTCGCCGCCATTCATGTGCCGCTGGCCGATCCGCAGGGCAACGCCATCCTGCTGGGCACCGAGTGGAGCCGGTTTGAACTGGCTCGCGCCGGTAAAAAAGTGATTCTGCTGGCCGACGCGATTGTCGACACCGACTGCATGCGCCAGTTTCCCAACCTGGTGCGCATTCCCGACTTGCTGGTGGAAGCAGTGGTCTACTGGCCGCTGGCGGCCTGGCCGCAAGCGTCGCCCGGCCTGTACGACATCGACGAAACCCATATGCGCCACATGAACCAGGCGCTGGCCAGCCCGGAAGGCACGGCGGCGTATCTGCGCGACTATGTGCTGAGCTACCACGACCTGGACAGCTATCTGGACATGATTGGCCGCGACACTGTGGCCCGTTTGCAGGCCACCGACACCGGCTTCCTGCTGGATCCCTACCGGCGCTGGCTGCTCAGCCCCGCCGACATTGCCGCGCTCAGCGCCGGAGACCTGCGATGAACGCCCAGCCATATACCCGTCAGGAAATGATGGCGATTGCCACCGGGCGCGAGCTGCACGACGGCGAGCTGGCCATTTTTGGTGTGGGACTGTCCATGCTGGCCGGCTATTTTGCCCAGGCCCACCACGCCCCCGGCCTGCACGCCATCACCGAAGGTGGCGTATACGGTGCCAGCCCGGTGGGCGGCCTGCCGTGGGGCATCGAATGCAACCGGCTGGCCAGCAACGCCACCTGCTTCACCCACGCCATTGACGCGCTGGGCTTTCTGGTGGCGTCCGGGCGCTGCGACGTGGGTATTATCGGCGCAGCCCAGGTCGATCAGTTCGGCAACGTCAACACCACCGGCATCTGGCACGACCCGCTTGACGCACACTACCGCCCACCCGACACCCGGCTGACCGGCGCGGGCGGGGCCAACGATATTGCCTGCGGGGCCAAGCGGGTGATTATCATGGTGAGCCACGAACCCAAACGCTTTGTTGAGCGGGTCAGCTACATCAGTTCGCCCGGCTATCTGGACGGCGGCAACGCCCGCGACCGCCATGGCTTTGTCGGCGGCGGCCCCAGCGCCATCATCACCACGCTGGGCATCCTGCGCCCCGACCCGGTCAGCAAGGTGTTCGAGTTGAGCGCTTACTTCCCGTTTTCCAGCGTGGAAGCCATCCTGGCCCATACCGGTTGGGACTTGCGCGTGGCCAGCACGGTGCACGAAGTGGCCCCGCCCAGCCCAGCCGAACTGGCCGCGCTGCGGCAGGTGGACGTGACCGGCATGCTGCGCCGTGACCCCGGCTGAATCCACCCATTCCGACAAGGAGCTTTTCATGTCCGCTGACATCCCGCTGCTGCTGCGCGCCGACCATCCCGACGGCGTGACCACCCTGACGCTAAACCGCCCGCAAGCACGCAATGCGCTGTCGCAAGCCATGCTGCGCGCCCTGCTGGATGCCCTGGCCGGTCTGGCCAGCGACCCCGCCGTGCGCGTGGTGATTCTGGCAGGGGCCGGCCCAGCGTTTTGCGCCGGTCACGACCTGAAAGAACTGCGCGCCGCTGACTACGCGCCGGACTACACCGAAGCGCTGTTTGCCGACTGTGCCGCGCTGATGCAGGCCATCATCGCCCTGCCCAAGCCAGTGATTGCCCAGGTTCACGGCATTGCCACCGCCGCTGGCGCGCAACTGGTGGCCAGCTGTGACCTGGCAGTGGCCGCCGACGACGCCCGTTTTGCCACACCAGGGGTGAATATCGGCCTGTTCTGTTCCACGCCAATGGTGGCGCTGTCGCGCAATATCAGCCACAAGCATGCCATGCAGATGCTGCTGACCGGCGACCTGATCGACGCCGACACCGCGCTGCGCTTTGGCCTGGTCAACCAGTTGGCCCCGGCCAGCGAACTGGCCAGCCGCACCCATGCCCTGGCGGCGCAGATTGCCAGCAAATCGCCACTGACGCTGGCGATAGGCAAACAGGCTTTCTACCACCAGGCCGAACTGCCGCTGGACCAGGCCTACGCCTATACCCGCGAGGTGATGGTGCGCAATCTGCAGGCGCAGGATGCCCAGGAGGGCATCAATGCGTTTATTGATAAACGGACGCCAAGCTGGTGCGGGCGCTGACAGAGGCGATTTGCGCCACCACATCACCCCGGTCAGTTCCGAATACAAAAAGCCGCCTGTGGCAACACCGGCGGCTTTTTGTGGTTGATGAGCACCAAGTGACTGAAAACAAACAGCGCATCAGCAAATTGCCTATCTGGCGGCAGACTGTGCCCCCAGGCTGTCGCCCCGCCGACACAAACCCCTTTTAAAAACAAATAGTTCTTAAGCTGGCATGCTTACTGCTGTTCTGGCTATATCAAGCCACTGATCGACCGGGTCAGCCAGGCAACAGGACAGGGCCGGCTGGCGTCACGCCCGCCCTCCGGACAGGTAGCCAGAATGATTGAATTCAAAAATATCGGCAAAACATATCCGACCAAGGCCGGCCAGGTCACCGCGCTCGACGGTATCGACCTGCATATCGCCGCAGGCGAGGTGTTTGGCATGGTTGGCGCATCCGGGGCGGGCAAATCCACCCTGCTGCGGCTGATCAACCTGCTGGAGCGCCCAACGCAGGGCGAGCTGTGGGTGGACGGCGACAATATCACCGCCCTGCGTGGCACGGGCTTGCGTCAGTTGCGCAGCAAGATCGGCATGATTTTCCAGCACTTCAACCTGCTGTATGCCAAAACCGTGGCGCAAAACGTGGCGTTTCCGCTCACGCTCAACCGTGCGCTGTCCGCCGGGCAGATTGCCGAGCGGGTCAGCGAGTTGCTGGCGCGGGTGGGGCTGGCCGGACTGGCGCATGCCTACCCGGCGCAGTTGTCCGGTGGACAAAAGCAGCGCGTCGGCATTGCCCGCGCACTGGCCAACCTGCCAAAAATCCTGCTGTGCGACGAAGCCACCAGCGCCCTCGATCCACACACCACTCAGGACATCCTTTCCCTGCTGGCACAGATTAACCATGAACTGGGGATCACCATCGTGCTGATCACCCATGAGATGGACGTGGTGCGCCGGGTGTGCGACCGGGTCGCGGTGCTGGATGGCGGGCGCGTGGTGGAAAGTGGCGCGGTGGCCGACCTGTTCCTGCATCCGCAACACCCGGTGACCCGGCGCTTTGTCCAGGAAGCGCTGCCGGAAATCGACCCGCTGATTGATGCTGCCCTGCAACAGCATGGTGGCAGAACCCTGCGCCTGACCGTGCGCGGTGACCCGGTGCACCAGCCGCTGCTCAGCCAGCTCAGCCGCGATGCCGGGGTGGATTGCCGCCTGCTGTCCGGGCGGATCGACCGGATCAAGAACCTGCCCTACAGCCAGCTGGTGCTGTCGCTGAGCGGCGACAACGCCGACCGTGCCATTGAGCAACTGCGTGCCGCCAATGTGCACGTCGAGCTGCTGGATACCCCTTAACCCGATGACCGCGCGCGCCGGCCAGCCCTCACCAGATGGCCGGGCCAGGGCAGGTGCGGGCAGATTGGCTGGAGACTGAACATGCCGACATTCTGGAACTTGCTGGACTGGCCGGAAATTACCGAGGCCGGGCTGGATTCGCTGGCCATGCTGGGTGGGGCGCTGTGCTTCATCCTGCTGCTGGGGCTGCCGCTGGGCATTGTGCTGCACCTGTTTGCCCGCCGCCAGTTGCTGGCCAGCGCGCGCACCTACGCGCTGCTGTCTTTTGTGGTGAACATCGTGCGTTCGGTGCCGTTCATCATTTTGCTGATCCTGATGATGCCGCTGACCACGCTGCTCACCGGCACCGCCATCGGCATCAAGGGCGTCATTCCGCCGCTGGTGGCCGGAGGGGTGCCGTTCTTTGCCCGACTGGTGGAGTCTGCCCTGCGCGAAGTGGACCGTGGCGTGGTGGAAGCGGCGCAAGCCATGGGCGCCACCCATCTGCAGATCATCTGGCAGGTGCTGCTGCCCGAGGCGCTGCCCGGCCTGCTGGCGGCAGCCACCGTCACCGCCATTGCCCTGGTGGATTATTCGGCCATGTCCGGTGCCATCGGCGGCGGCGGCCTGGGCGATATGGCCATTCGCTATGGCTACCAGCGCTACGAAACCGAAGTGATGCTGGTCACCGTGGCGCTGCTGATTGTGCTGGTGCAGGCGCTGCAAATTGCCGGCAACCGGCTGGTGATCCACTTTACCCGCCGCTAGGCCTACTGGTTCAACCCTGACCCGACCCCATCCAACCCAAGGAGCGTTTCATGAAACAAGGCTATCTGTCTGCCGTGCTGGCCGGGCTGCTGAGTGTGTCCGCCGCCCATTCAGTACCGGCCCTTCCTGAACGACTTCAACCAGAAACGCGGAACCCAGCTGACCGCAGTGGTGCCGGTGCATATCGAGCCATTTGTCGCCTACTCGAAAAAGCTCACTTCGATTGGCGAGCTGAAAGACGGTGCCACCGTGGCGATTCCCAACGACCCGGTCAATGGCGGACGCGGCATCCTGCTGCTGGCCAAGCTGAACCTGTTGACATCCTCCCCTCCCTCTCGCCTATGGCTCGCCGCTCTTAAGCGCGGGAAGGAAGGGGATTCCTACTGCGGTTAGCTAAAAGCTCACTCACTTCGGCGGGTTCCTGCTTCACCGAGCGGCCTG
>Ga0209599_10000014_pt1 | contig 144824 bp, 132 predicted proteins | sample Shrwel_input2_FT_FD_187534 | JGI IMG/M metagenome (GOLD analysis project Ga0209599, IMG submission 187534) | Subsurface microbial communities from deep shales in Ohio, USA - Utica-3 well 1 S input2 FT (SPAdes) (version 2) ...
ATTGCAAGTGCGCGTGGCTATCTTAAACCGTTTCACTCATCTAGGTACGCCATCTACACAGCGTGTTTTTTGAAAAATAAGGCGTTAGGGAAAAGCCTAACTTAAAATTGATTTGTGCAACAAAGCCGGTCAAAAATATAAATTAACTTTTGCTTAGGTACTTACATACCCCATACGATCCATTAATCATCATCATTAAACATAGACCATTACAACAAAATTAACAAACTTCTGCATCAGTACTTATTATCTGACAAGGCCTGAGTCCTTTAGAGTTAAGTGTGTGCTGGACACTCATTTTAACCCTTTAAGGCTCAAGCCTCCTCATTTCTCTCAAACTGTGGGACAGCAGTGGGACTGATGTCCCCTTAGTGAAGTGCTTTATATAGCTATTCTTCGCTTTTAGTACATTCAGGGCTTTCTGGTTTTGTTTTGCACCGAATACGTTTCAGTAAAGACATCATTTTAGGGTCATAATAACCTTGTTTGGTCATGGCAATACGGGCTTCGCGGAGTAATTGCCAATAATGTTCTTCGTCGTTAGGGTTGACACTGAGCCAATATTTAGCAGGGATGTCGGCTTCTGCTTTATCAATGGTGGCATAGATTTGATTCAGCATTTGATCCATAAATTGCGAGGCAATCGCACGAAATGCTAGCAGTTTGTCATCTAAATCAGGGAGTTGCTTTTTAATACGTGCACGATTAATGACTAAACTTCCTGTCATTTGTGTTAAAGGAAAACGATAAATTCCCCCTTTTTCACCGAGTCCACGTTCTAATTCAAACGCTCTATAAACTAAAGCGGGGGCGACGATAATATCGACTTGGCCATTATTAAACTTACCAGCAAAATTGGATAAATCGGAAGCTACAGGTTGAGCACCAATTTTTTCGACAATCTCGGCTTGTGATTTGTCCCAGTCTAAAACAGCCACTTTTTTACCTGCGGCTTTCTCGATAGAGTTAATGGCACGATCACGGACATGCACATAAGTACCTCCCACAGGCATAATGCCAACAATTTGATAAGGCTCAGTAATAGTGAGGGGTACTAATTTTGGCTCAAGTAGTGTCCTGAGTAATAGTCGTAATTGCTCGTAAGAAGTAATACCACCCACTGCTTCAATGCTACCGATAAATAAATTGAATTGACGGGCGCGCATGGTGGAAATACCTGTGGCATCGCATTGTCCTGCTTTAAAATGCTCGGCAGCAACGCGTTCGTCACTAAATACTTTAATATCAGCAATGACATTCCAGCGGCGAGCAATAAGTGCTAAGTCTTTGGCACGACTATAGAAATCGCCATTTTTGCCCTGCATATCAAATAAACAGACGGAAATGTTGAGGGGTTTCTCAAGTGGTGGCGGTAAACCATTTTCATTGGGGTTTAAGTTATTGGCGAGAGGTAAAAGTTCAGAGGCATAAAGTGTACTGCAAAATAGCGACAGTAAGATGGTTTGAAAAAAAGGCCGAATACAGCGTTTGAAAATACGTTGTAGCATGAAATCACTCCATGAATAGCAAATAATTGCTATGGGTGTAGTCTTGTTATTTTTGAATATTGCTCTTATTTTGAGCAGACGTGATAGTAGGCTTGCTGAAGGATAAAAACAAGCCGCTAGCGAGAATAACTAGACGGCTGTCTTTTAAGCGGTATTGTGTAGTGGCGGTATTAACAGTCCTATTTGTTTGCTACTGGCGAATAAATTCGCCCCTACAACATCGTTAATTCACCATTGAGCACTCAGCACTGACGGGCTCTATTTTGCAGCGTACCTGTTTCATTAAGGCCATCATGCGGGCATCATAGACACCTTCTTTGGTGAGTTGTACGCGCGCTTCACGCATCATTTGCACATGACGTGCTTGCTCATTGACGGGTAAATCTAGCCAGTAACGTGTTGGGATTTCCTGTTCGCGTTTGCTGATATAAACAATGGTTTTGTCCATTTCTTTCAGCGCATAGTCGCGGATTTTACCAATTTTTTGGTCTAAATCAGGAATGCTCTTTAACAAGCGAGTGCGGTTAATTAAAATCGTGCCTGTCATTTGGGTCAAAGGCAAACGGTATATCCCACCGTATTCACCTAAACCTTTAGAGAGTTCTAGCGGTTTAAAAGCAAGTGCTGGGGCAGTAATAATATCTACTTGGCCATTGTTGAATAAATTGGCAAAGTTATAGATATCGGTCGCCACTGCTTGTGCGCCTAATTTTTGCACGATTTTCGACTGTGCTTTATCAACGCCAATGACAGCGACTTTTTTACCTGCGGCTTTGTCTAGCGAGTCAATATGACGATTATTGACCATGACATAAGTTGCGCCCAATGGCATGACAGTGACGACTTGATAATCACCTTTAATCGTTAAGGGGGTAATTTTTGGGCTATTGAATGTCGAGACGAGCATATGAATATGCTGATAGCTGGGTGCTGAACCAATTGAGTCAATACTGCCAATAAACGTATTGAATTGTTTAGCGCGCAAAGTACTAATTGCTAGGCCATCACATTGGCCTGCTTTAAAGTCTTCGGTTGCTACCCGTTCATCGGTATAGGCCTTAACAGAGACGTTAACGTGCCATTTTTTCGCGCTGAGAGCGAGATTCTGAGCGTAGTGATAAACATCACCCCCTTCACCCATGATGTCATAAACGCAAAATTTGATATTTGGCGTAGTAGTTTCAGGCGTAAAAGCCTTTTCTGTCATTGCTGCTTGAGCGTTTAACACTCCCAAACAGGTTGCCATGAGCGCAAGTCCTGTTACGCGTTGTGTGCTCTTTGTCATTAAAGAACGTACCATGATGTGTACCTCTCTTTATCGGTGTAATGGCAAGAAACTGTACTCACCATTACACTGAAGATTAGCACTGAAATTGAAAGATTGTGTGTATGTTGTCTTGTTGTCGGACGAAAATAGGCGTTAATTCACAATATATTCTTATTTTGTTCATTTTTGAATTTGAAAAGTATAAATTTAATTGGGGGTGGTGACCCGTTGCAGTCATTAAAAAACACTTAATAAGAAAGTCGGTGGGCGATTATGTTGACGTTTTTTGTAAGTTAGGTCAGTATTTTGGCGGGAAGTACGCCAATATTATTGGGACGATAATATTAGGGATAAATAAACATGAGTGTTGTTTGTGGAAGGTGTGGTCACGTTAGAAGTGAGGTTGAGCAAGCTCCTGATTGGCAGTGTCCTGCTTGTGGTGTTGCTTATGTTAAAGTTCAGAAAGAGTCACTTGAACAGGAAAGTGTTGTTGAAGATGGCCATAAACAAGTAAAAGACACCATCATTTCCTTTAGAGTGAAAATTGCACTGCTATTTCTAATGTCATTTATCTTTGTCACGGCAGTCTTCAACAATGATAATGAAGAGTGGCCAGAACTCCATAGCAAATCAAGGAAGCTATTCGAACAAGGAAGTTATGCGGCAGCAATTGACATGGAAAAGAAAGCGTTGGTTATTGCTCATAATGATGAGCACGACGACGATCGTGTAGCAAGAAGCCTGTTTTCTTTGGGAAGTTTTAGTCGTAAAAATGGTCAACTCATCGAGGCAGAAGCATTTTATAAGCAAACTATTTTTCTTTGGAATAAAACAAAATCTTCAGACATGGAGATTGTCCTTGGTGAGCTAGCACAAATGTATATGGAACAGGGGCGGTTTGTGGAGGCAGAGCCGTTACTTATTCGATATTTCTACATGGTTGAAAAGCGAGGTGATCACGAGGAGATAGCCTCAAGGCTTGAAGCTCTCGCCATTATTTATAAGGAGACAGGGCGTGTTTATCAATATAAGACAACGGTGGCACGCGTGAAAAAAATTAGAGGTGGCTAATAGTAAATATCGCATTCGCTCCCACAAGACGCAGGAGCGAATTTGGACAAGTTACTGTAACGTAGCTTGTTGCTGTTCTTGTTGACGTTGTTGTTGTGCTTGAGCAAACAACGCATCAAAGTTAACAGGGGCTAACAATAACTGAGGGAAACTGCCGCGCGTAACGACATCAGAAATGGCTTCACGAACATAAGGGAACAAAATGTTTGGGCAGTATGCGCCAACTAATTGTGTCAATTGCGCTTCTGGTACACCCTCAATTAAGAAAATACCTGCTTGTTTGACTTCAGCAACAAACGCTGTACTGCCTGCATTAGTTGCAGTCACAGTCACAGTGACGTTTACTTCAAAATGTGTGTCGTCTAAACGCTGGGCTTCAGTGTTCAATTGCACATTCATTTCAGGTTTCCATTCGCCTAAAAATACTTTTGAATTAGGAACTTCAAATGACAAATCTTTAACAAATAAACGCTCTAGGCCGAATTGTCCGCCTTGATTTTGATTCTCTGACATGGTTTTTTCCTTTGTTATGGATGTAAAAGTTTATTGGGCAAGTAAAGGGTCTAACGCGCCTTGCCGCTCTAACGCGTATAAATCGTCACAACCGCCAATGTGCTTATCATTGATAAAAATCTGAGGCACAGTGCGTTGTTTGGTTTGTTCCATCAGTTTTATACGCAGCTCGTTATCACGGCTGACATCAATCTCTTCATAGCTGACACCTTTACGCTGAAACAGCATTTTGGCGCGGACACAATAAGGGCAGATCGAGGTTGTATAAATAACAACGTTAGCCATGACGGTATTCCTGCTTATTTTTTAACTAATGGTAAAGATTGGCTTTTCCAATTAGAAAGACCACCTTCAAGCTTCGCAACGTCTTGAATGCCTTGAGACTTTAATTGACGAGCAGCAGTTCCTGCCACTTGTCCTAATTGACAGACTAAAATAATCGGGCAATCTTTAGGGAGTTCTTGCAGCTTTTCAGTTAAGCGCGCATAGGGAATATTACGGCTACCTGTAATATGTCCTTGCTTAAATTCATTGGGGTCTCGCAGGTCAATAACAAGGGCTTTTTGCTTATTTACCATCGAAGTCAGCGTTTGTGGACTGACACTACGGCCTCCACGCTGCATTTCTACCAACACATAAGCAATTAACAAACCCAAAAATGCACTCACTAAAATGTAGTGATGTGTCAAAAACTCAAAAAAACGTTCCATAACTCTGCCAACCTAAGAAATCGCGGCGAGTATAACGCGCAGTGCCTAGACTCTCTAGAGACTTTTACTTTCGCTCAACAAACGATGCAAGCTTTCTAAGCGTCGAGGCAAAATTTCGCCATTTTCTGCGGCTTTTTTCAAGGCACAATCGGGCTCACTGATATGTTGGCAGTTACGAAAGCGACAATGACCATATAAGTTACGCAGTTCAATAAAGCCATCTTGAATTTGTTGTTCGGTTAAGTGCCAGACACCAAATTCACGAATACCCGGTGAGTCAATTAATGCGCCACCATTGGTGAGTGGAAATAAGCGGGTAGTGGTGGTGGTGTGTTGGCCGAGTTGAGAGTTATCGGAAATAATATTGACGCGTTGCATGGCTTGCGGCAACAACACATTCACTAATGAGCTTTTACCCACACCGGATTGCCCCACAAAGACCACTGTTTTATCGGCGATACGTGCCGACAACTCAGATAAGTCACCAAAGCAACTCAATTCTAAATGGTCATAACCGAGTGTTGCGTATTCTGCCAACATCTTTCGTAAGGGTTCGCGATTGCTGTCATCTAATAAGTCGGATTTATTTAAAATTAATAACGCAGGAATGCCTACTGTTTCACAGGCAACCAAATAACGGTCGATTAAACCTTCAGAGGGGGTTGGAAGTGAGGCAATAACAATCAAAATCAACGAGATGTTAGCTGCGACGGGTTTAACTTTATGATAAGCATCAGGTCGGGTTAGTAATGATAGTCGTGGCATTAATGCGGTAACAACGCCAATTTTATTGGTATTGTCGGCTTGCCACATCACTTCATCACCCGTTACTAATGCTTCTAAATTACTGCGTAAATGACAACGCCAAATTTCACCTTCATTTTCACCTTCAATGCTTTTGACTTCGAGTTGACTGCCATAATGGGCGATAATTAAGCCTTTTTGTGGTTCGCTTAAATTATTGGCATCAATGTCCTTGTCTTTTCGTACCCGTTGCACGCGCTGCGTGTGTTGTTGATTAATACGATTGGTTTGTTGCTGGCTCAGGCGGCGTTTACTCATACAGACTCAAATTAAGGTGTGGTGCGTAAGTTGGGGGCGATTATGCTATATTCGCAAAATTCAATAACGATACTGGGAAAGTCACAATGGCGATTAACAAAGAGAGTAACTTAATTTGGATTGATTTGGAAATGACGGGGTTAAATACTGACACCGATCGTATCATTGAAATAGCGACTATTGTTACTGATGCCAATTTGAATATTTTGGCCGAAGGCCCTGTGATGGCTATTCATCAAAAAGATATTATTTTAAATGGCATGGATGAATGGAATACTCGCCAACACGGCAAATCGGGTTTAGTTGAGCGTGTTCGCCGCAGTACCATTGATGAAGCGGAAGCGGAAGCGAAAACCATTGAGTTTTTAAGTCGTTTTGTTGATGCCAAAAAATCGCCGATGTGTGGTAACTCGATTTGCCAAGATCGTCGTTTTTTATATCGTACGATGCCTAAATTGGAAGAGTTTTTTCATTACCGTAATTTAGATGTCAGTACGGTTAAAGAGTTGGCACGGCGCTGGCGACCAGAAATTATGGCGGGTTTGTCAAAAGAAAGCTCTCATCAAGCATTAAACGATATTCGTGATTCCATTACCGAGTTACGTTATTACCGTGAGTATTTCTTTCGCGTGAATTAAAAACGTGGGGCGATTATTTAAAGCCAAGTTGGGTTAGGTTCATCCCTAACCCTGAAGCGGAGAAAAATTATCAACTTAACTACACTTTTTTGCGTATAACCCTTTAGAATCACCATTCGTCCGAAGGTTCTTGTGATTTTTAGTCATCAAACCCATACCTTTAATTGTAGTGTAGGTCTCTTGTTATGGGCAAACTCCACGTTTTTCATCTAATATCAAATCAGAAGTCACCGAATGATTTTGAAGAGGGCGATGTCGCTCTGCAAACCGCCAAGCCACAATTAAAAGAGCCGTCGTTTTTTCAAGTCATTTTGTTAAACGATGACTACACACCGATGGATTTTGTGGTAGAAGTGTTAGAACAGTTTTTTTCGATGAGCATTGAGCAGGCTACTCAGGTTATGCTCGCTATTCATCATCAAGGACAAGCAATAGCAGGCATATATCCTAAAGATATTGCCGAAACTAAAGCGCAACAGGTGATTGATTTTGCACGTACCAATGAGCATCCGTTATTGTGCCGTGTTGAAAAGAAGTTAGATTAGCTACCACTAGGACACATGTAGATTTTACAGTTGTCCCATTATTTTGCAGGTGTTGCTATGTTAAGTCGTGATTTAGAAGTTTCCTTAAATTTGGCCTTTCGTGACGCACGCGCCAAACGTCACGAGTTTATGACCGTTGAGCATCTCCTGTTAGCATTATTAGATAATGAATCGGCGGTGAAAGTATTAAAGTCGTGTGGTGGCGATATTGCGACCTTACGTCGCGAGCTGGCTCAATTTGTTGATGATACTACGCCTAAATTAGGTGCAAGAGATCCAGACCGCGAAACACAACCGACTTTGGGTTTTCAACGTGTCTTACAGCGTGCGGTTTTTCATGTGCAGTCGTCAGGTAAAAAAGAAGTATTGGGCGCAAATGTCTTGGTGGCGATTTTTTCTGAGCAAGAATCGCAATCGGTCTATTTTTTGAAAAAACAGCATATTAATCGTTTAGACATTGTTAATTTTATTTCGCATGGCATTAGTAAACAGACGGATGAGAGAGCCGATGAATCAAGTGCTGAACAAGCACAGCAACAAGATGAAGACGGTGAAACAATCCCGAAAAGCGCATTAGAGTCTTACGCCACTAATCTGAATGAATTAGCATTAGCAGGCAAAATTGACCCATTAATTGGTCGTGATGCCGAAGTAGAGCGTGCGGCGCAAATTTTGTGTCGTCGCCGAAAAAACAATCCTTTATTGGTCGGTGAACCAGGTGTTGGTAAAACAGCCATTGCTGAAGGTTTGGCTTGGTTAATCGTCAGTAAAAAAGCCCCTGAACCTTTAGAAAAAGCGGTGGTTTATAGCTTAGATTTAGGGGCATTGTTGGCAGGTACAAAGTATCGCGGTGATTTTGAAAAACGGTTTAAAGCGGTATTGAATGAATTAAAGAAGCAAGAAGAGTCTATTCTGTTTATCGACGAAATTCACACGATTATTGGCGCAGGTGCGGCTAGTGGTGGTGTGATGGATGCGTCTAACCTCATTAAACCCGTCTTGGTCAATGGTTCGTTACGCTGCATGGGTTCTACAACTTATCAGGAGTATCGGGGTATTTTTGAAAAGGATCGTGCCTTGGCGCGTCGCTTTCAAAAAATAGATATTCCTGAACCAACGGTGATGGAAACTTTCCAAATCTTGAAGGGCTTAAAGTCCCGATTTGAAGAGCATCATGGTGTACGTTACACTGAAAAAGCCTTAGAAGTGGCATCGGAGTTGGCAAGTCGTTATATCAACGAACGATTTTTACCCGATAAAGCGATCGATGTTATTGATGAAGCAGGGGCTTATCAACGTCTATTGCCAGCCAGTAAACGTAAAAAAACGATTGGCGTCAGTGAAATTGAAGAGGTGATTGCTAAAATTGCACGTATCCCTCCAAAGTCTGTTTCTGCTAACGACAAAGAAGCCTTACGCACCTTAGATCGTGATTTGAAAATGACGGTGTTTGGCCAAGATGAAGCAATTACAGCATTGTCTTCGGCCATTAAATTGTCGCGTGCGGGCTTAAAAGCACCAGAAAAGCCCGTGGGTAGTTTCTTGTTTGCAGGGCCTACAGGTGTGGGTAAAACTGAAGTCACTAAACAACTGGCTAAAATTTTAGGCATTGAGTTAGTGCGTTTTGACATGTCCGAATATATGGAACGCCATACGGTTTCTAGGCTTATTGGCGCACCGCCGGGTTATGTCGGTTTTGATCAAGGCGGATTATTAACAGAAGCTATTTCTAAACATCCACATTGTGTTTTATTGTTGGATGAAGTGGAAAAAGCACATCCCGAAGTCTTTAACTTGTTATTGCAAGTGATGGATCATGGGACATTAACCGACAATAATGGTCGTAAGTCTGACTTCCGCCATGTCATTATTGTCATGACGACCAACGCGGGTGCTGAGTCGATGACGCGTGCTAGCATGGGTTTTACCCAGCAAGATCACAGCACCGATGGTGCAGAAGTTATGAAGCGGATGTTTACGCCTGAGTTCCGCAATCGTTTAGATGCGATTATTCAATTCCGCTCTTTAGACCCTGTGATTATTGCGGGTGTGGTTGATAAGTTCTTAGTAGAACTACAAGCACAATTAGACGATAAACATGTTGTTATTGAAGTGGATGAGTTAGCGCGGAAATGGTTGGCAGAGCGTGGTTACGACAAGCAAATGGGTGCAAGACCAATGGCGCGTCTGATTCAAGAGAATTTGAAAAAACCGTTAGCGGAAAAGATATTGTTTGGTGAGTTGGCAAATGGCGGCGGTCATGTAGACATTACTGTAGAAAACAATGTCATCGTCTTACACGTCGAAGAAGTGGAAAAGAACGCTGCGACACCTGCCTAATAGTATATCTTTGGTCTCACGAATAGCCTCATCGTTTTTACGATGGGGCTTTTTTGTCTGTTTTATTTTCGCGTAATCATATTTACGTTTGATTAAGTGTACTTTTATCCTTACGCAATGCGTTCTATTGTAAAGTTTATTTTTACTTGCCCAATTCTAAAAACCTTTCGCTATAATAACCAAGTCTTCAGCTTTTATAGCTTATTTTATGAACATATTTGCGCGTTTTTTTAAGTTTTCTTCGTCTGTTTTATTGTTATCTTCTATTGTCAGCACGACACAAGCGGGAACAGGTTATGACGATGCTGTTTTAGCGTTTGAGAATCAGGATTACGCAACGGCATTGACGTTAACGCTGCCTTTAGCGCAACAAAATGATGTTGAGGCGATGACACTGTTGGGTCGGGTTTATGACGAAGGTTTTAATCAGCCTAAAGAGGCATTTCCGTGGTTTCAGAAAGCAGCAGAATTGGGTAACGCACAAGCGCAGGTAGAATTGGCGGAACTGTTTGACGCAGGTGAAGGTGTATTGCAAGATACGGAACAAGCGGTATCTTGGTACGAAAAAGCAGCGCAACAAGGTCATGAAGAGGCGCAACTCGCGTTAGCTTTACACTATTTAGAAGACTTAGAAGATGCACTCACCGCCATTGAGTATTTTCAACAAGCGGCTGAGCAGGGTAACGCAACCGCACAATATCGTTTGGGTTTATTGTATTTGGGCGATACAGGTGTTCAAAATGATAATCTAAAAGCATGGGTGTATTTTTCATTGGCAGCCGACAGCGTGCCTGAAGCAGCACAGGCGCGTGATGTTTTAGAATTGGAAATGTCGAGCATTCAACTAAAACAAGCGACACTACAGCTTAAACAATGGCAAAGTAGTCGTTAAATTGTGAGTTACCGCACAATTTAGATGGATGGTTTGAAAAGCCAGATGATTGTTTGACATCTTGGCTGTATCAGTGATTTTTTTGTGATATAGATTAACTTCTTGTATGATCGTATTGTATTGTCTGTCGGTACAGCAGGGTAAAGGAATAGCTCAAGGTGATTTAGCGACGCAACAGACAGAAATGTACTAATGCTTTTCCTTCTCGGAGTCAGTTTATGTTGTTAACTAATAAAATATCGTTGTTGCGCCAAGCATTAGATGAAGCCAATAGCTACGAAGAATGGAAAGAAATTGCATTAGAGCTAGACCGTGTGAGTGGCCTAGATTTATGGAAATTAGAGAATGCTTCAGAGCATTATAATCATGACTTAATTCGTGACCGATTGATGCAATTGCGTCAATTAATGCGTCAAAAAGATCATCGTCAGTTAATGCGCGCTTTACGAGAAGGTTTGTATCACGATATCGGAAATATTGGTAATCCCTTACTCTATACCCATGCTCACGTTGGCACGAAGCGTCTGATTGAAGACTATGTTGACCAAGTGTGTTTGGCGTTAAATTATTTGTGTGATACCGAAATTGATTTTTTGACGATTGAACAAAAACATCGTTTTCTTGAAGATACTTATCATAGTTATGGTCAACCAGCGTTGATGCTATCAGGTGGGGCAACGTTGGGGTTGTTTCATGTTGGTGTTTGTAAAGCTTTACATGAGCGTAATTTATTGCCAAAAGTCATTTCTGGTTCAAGTGCAGGCTCCTTAGTGACGGGTATGTTGGGTACACATAACGACGAAGAACTGATAAAAATGTATGAAGGTGAAGGTTTTTACCATCATGCATGGACATGGAAAAAAATGCGCGAAGGCTTGTTAGGGCAGGGCTTTGCCGAGCAAAAACAATTAGAGCATTTTGTGCGTAATAACATTGGCGAATATACTTTTGAAGAAGCATTTTCTAAAACGGGGCGGCATATTAATGTCACCGTTTCTCCAGTTCAAGCGCATAGAGCACGATTAATGAACGAATTAACGTCGCCTTATTTATTGGTGTGGAGTGCGGCGTTAGCTTCATGTGCCGTACCTATTTTATTTCCTGCTGTGACATTGACGGCAAAGAACTATCAAGGTGAATATCACCCGTACATGCCTGCCAAACAATGGGTTGATGGTTCGGTACGGAGTGATTTACCACGTCAGCGTTTGGCACGTTTATTTAATGTCAATTATTTTATTGCCAGTCAAGTGAATCCACATATTGTGCCATTTATGCAAACGGATAAAGAGCGTCTTGAAAAAGGTAAGATTGTTTCTTGGCCAAAAAAAGTAGCACGCGCACAATTACAAATGGTTGGCATGGGTGTGTTCGACTTTATGCGCGAGCGCACGCAAATTGAGACAATCAGGCAGTTAATGGATCATGGTTATGGCATTATTGGCCAGCGTTATTATGGTGATGTCACGATTGTTGCTAAATATACTTGGCGACATTACGCCTGTATGTTACAAAACCCGACCGATGATATGTTGCGCTGGTTTAGAATTCAGGGTGAGCGTATTACATGGCCAAAAATTTCAATGATTCAAACTCATGCCCGTATTGGTCAAACCTTGGATCAGTGCATACAAAAGCTGAGTAAACAGCAGCAAAAAATTGAAGAACAACGATGTGCAAACGTCATTCATTTACAAACGACAAAACGTCATACGGCGCAGTTAGGATAGTCAAGAGCCGTGATGAGGTATAAAAAGGCGAATTATTTTAAATCATGAGTATCAATATTCCCGGTTATACGATTATACGAGAAATAGGCAAGGGCGGTATGGCTACCGTGTATTTGGCTATTCAAGAGTCTTTTGGTCGTGAAGTTGCTTTAAAGGTTATGGCTCCTCACTTGGCGGCAGAGTCAGGATTTCCTGACCGCTTTGCCAGTGAAGCAAAGATGGTGGCGGCACTTTCTCACCCTCACATTGTGACGGTGTATGATGTCGGTTCGTTTAATAACTATCATTATTTAGCGATGGAATATCATACAGGGGGAGATTTAAGTGCGCGTATTGATCGGAATGACTTAACCCCGCCAGAAGCGTTAAAAATCATTAAAGAATTGGCCGACGCTTTGGGAATGGCGCATGCAAAAGGTGTAGTACATCGCGACATCAAACCAGATAATGTTCTCTTTCGCGCCCATAATGATGATGCTATTCTGACCGACTTCGGTATTGCCCGTAATATGCAAGCGGAAAGTAACTTAACGCAAATTGGTTCTACGGTGGGTACACCTAAATACATGAGTCCTGAGCAGGCGCGTGGAATGAAGGTGGATGGTCGTGCCGACTTGTATAGTTTGGGCGTGATGTTGTACGAAATGTTAACGGGTAAACCGCCCTTTAGTGCAGGGGATACCATTAGTTTAGCGATAAAACACTGTCAAGAACCTGTCCCACCGTTGCCTAGTCATTTACATCGTTATCAACCGCTGTTAAGTAAATTGTTGGCAAAGGAAGTCAAAAATCGCTTTCAAAATGGCGTGGAAGTGATGGTGGCGATTGATAATCTCTTAAAATCACCCACACAGCAAAGCCAGCAGCCGATCGCTTCGTCGTCAAGTTCTACTAAGCCGACGATGTCTGTAGTACCGCCAGCCGCACATATTCCCTCAGTGTCGGCTTATGATCGCCCGAATATTAATTACGCTTTAGATAACGAGCCAAAAAAATCTTCTTATGAGCCATTTTTTCGCTCAGAAGAGGTTGTGGGGGGGAATTTTTTCTTTAAGAAATACAGCTATCATATTGATTTTTCGTGTGATGATTACGAAGAGTTCAAAGAAAAGCGTGAACAGATGCACGACATGTTGCAAGAGTGGCTAGATAAACGTGGCAAAAAAGCAGTAGAGTTAAGTGTCGCTATTCAGGCACATCCGTGGATTCATGGTCGAATTTGGGAGGTCTTAAATGACGATCAGCCCTTTGATAGCCCTTTTGGTTTGTTATTAGACCAAGCCACTGTGTCTTTACACTTGTATGATGAAGTTGACCCGAATGGTGGTCGTCGTGCAGTAATACGTGATAAAGGTAAAAAGCCAGAAAAGCAAACGGCTTAAAGTTTATATGTTACTCTCAGCTTCTTAAATTAAAAATATCACTCTTCTTGTCATAGGAGAGTGGCTTTTCTCGCCTTGTATTAAGTCGCTGATTTTTTCAGTTTCGCCATAAATAACAACCGCTTGACCCCTAGTGCCGTAAACGGAAATGTGACTGCACATAAAATAGTCGTTAATACAGGTAAGTCTAAAAATATACTGTAAGCAATCGCTACACCCACACCCGAATCAATTTGATCTAAGGCCGTAAATAGCCAGCGATTTTTATCAGGTGTTTCTCCTGCCGCAATACCGAGCCGTCGTTTCATAAATGAGTTAGGTAATTCTGCGAGGACATAACCAATCCCTGCAATCAATCCTGCGAATAGCAAACCCCAACCCTTTGGGAAAACAGCATTTTCTGCCAGTAACAACTCGAATGGCCAAAGACACAATGCCCCGAATGCCGTCAGTAACGGTACGGCCAACATCCCGCGCCATGTTTTGTTGGCACCAAATAAGCTTCGATGAATAGGAATAGTCAGTTGTGGTAAGACGTCGTGTGTAACCACCATCATGTGTAACACGCCACCAATGACCACAGGAATTTGTAAATACCATGCCGTTAATAGATGGCTAAGCATGTTGATGACTCAGATGTAAAACTAAAAATAACAGGCTATTGCCAATCGTGAGCGTCAGAATGTGCGAGAGTTTTTTAAACTTAAAAAATGGTCGTCTAATAATCATGGCATAACTAAATGCGCATAAACTGACACTTAATAAGCTATAAACCAACCATTGCGGCAGTAAAAATTCAAGCAGTAAAAAACCACCTAAAATAAAGACACTCCAAAACACGGGCATGCCTAAATACGCCAAGCCGTTGCTTTCTTGAATATTGCCTATGTCGTTAAACACGGATAAGCGAATGCTGCCACAGATTAAGACAGGCCATAAGGCGATAACCCACCAACCATTAAAACCATGAACATATAATGCGAGTGTTGGGGCAACTAAATAAATTAAGATATCCATAAAGCCGTCCAAATAGCGACCAAATGGGCGTTCGAGCTTAAATTTTCGTGCCAGTATGCCATCCAGCGCATCGCCTAACATGGCAAGAAATAACAGTGAAGTACATAAATAAATAGAGCCAGAGAGGGCGGCGGCAACTGCTAACGATGAGGTTAATACGCCACTGAGCGTTAATAAATCAACTCTGTTCAGCGTGATAATAAAGCGTTCGCTGTGTTGTATATTGGGTGTCATAACAGGGCTTCTGTTCGTAATTGGTTTTTTGCCAATGTTTTGATTAATGCAGCACGGTCAATTTTGCTGTTATGACGGCCATCAACGGGCATGGATTTAATGATGGCTAACTGAGCGTATGGAATGCCATGTTTGCGTAAAATAGCCATTAAAATTGCTTTGTCTGGGCAAACTGGGGCTTCTAAGATGAGGGTGATTTTTTGTTGATGTTGCAGAATGGCACTGCGTGTCACGCCTCCCAAGGCATCACATTCTTTTTCAGGGGCGAAAGTGTAAACGCGCTCATTATCAATCCACAGTGCATCTTTAATGCGACCCACTAACCATAACCGACCTTCAGGATCAAAAAAACCTGCATCGCCTGTTCTATGCCAGACATCGCCGCGCGCGCGTGGAATTTTGCTTTCTTGATTGGCCTCGGCATTATCGACATAGCCATGTAAGACATGATTGCCAGAGACTAAAATTTCACCAACGTGATCGCCTGTCACCGATGCTTTATCAATTGCGTCTTCATTTTCTAAATTTGCGTCAGGGTCAACAATACGCACCTCTGTACCCGCAGCAGGTAAACCCACTAAATGTCCTGCGTATCGTTGCCAATGCAGACGGAGTTCAAGGAGTAATATTTCAGCAATCGGTTCGGCTTCGGTAGAGCCATAGACCAACATGATTTCAGCATTCGGGAAAATCATGTCTAAATTGACGGCTAATTCATAGGGTAATGTTGAGCCACCAATGGCCAGTGAGCGAATATGGGGGAATTGCTGGCGTGAGGCGAGTGCAACTTGACAAATATTGGCCATGAAAGCAGGTGCGGCGGCGATGCGTGTAATGCCTGAGCTACGCCATTGAGTCATTACTTGTCGAGCATTCACCCGTGCAGGAGCAGCTAAGTCCACGCGCGGCATTATCGTGCTGATACCACAGCATAAATTGTGCAGCACCAGTACTGGGAAACACGGGCTATCGACATCATCATCACGATCAGGCCAATGCGCGCGTATGGCAAGATGTTGTTCAATTAAACTTTGATGCGTGCGATCTGCGCCTTTAGGATTGCCCGTACTACCTGAGGTAAACGTAATTAGGCCGTGGGCATCGGGTGGCAAAAGTAGGCAATCAGGAGTTTCGGCTGTTTTTGATAACAGAGGGCGTAAATCTTTAATACCAACACAAGCCCCGTCTAAACCATAACGTGGCAGCTTCCATAATGGAGGAAAAAACCACCACAACCGTAAAATGGCACGATCACCAATAGTGACTTTGGCACGACTAACGCGAATCGACGCTAAAATACGCTCACGAGACATGCCTCGGTCAATCAAAACTGGCACTAAACCTAAAGAAAGCAATGCTAACATGAGGACATAGGTTTGAATGTGAGGGCGCGCTAAAATCAACACACGGTCACCAACGACTAAGCCTAATTTATTTAAGGCGCATTGCATTTGGGCGCAACGTTCGCTTAATTCACCATAGCAAATAGTTTCTTCGTCAAGATACTGTAGTCCCTGCATACGAGGAATTGACAAAGCCAAACGTTCTGGATGCCGTTGACTGGCAGCAAAAATCCGTGTGCAGACGTTAATCAAGGACATGTTTTACTTACTGCTCTTAGATAGGGATGTGATACAACGCATATTGGTGCTTCCGTGCCGTACCATGACGGGCGGCAAACTTTAACGAAGCATTATCCTCGCGAACTAATGCCCCAGCCATGTTTTCATAATAGCCACGCGCCCGAAAGCTTAACTCACAACTCATGGCAGTAAATAAGCCAAAGGCACGAAAATCAGGATGAACACCGCCCGTTTTTGCCAGTGCCGTGCGCGGTTTAGGCAATAAACGATAATGTTGCGCGTAGTTAATATCTGCCGAATGAATCGCATGTTCGCCAAGAATTCGCATTAATGGACTGTAATCGGGATAAACAAGAAAAAAACCTGCAATGCGGCCATCTTTGGTGGTAGCCAATACCGAGGTTTTTGGGCAAAACTTCAAGGCAAAACTTTCACCACAGTGGGCTTGAAAGGTCTCAAAACTAATCGGGGTATAGGCAAAGTTTGCGCCAAAGACTTCATCCACAAAACCATATAATTCGGGTAAGTTCGCTAGCCAAAATTCGGGAGTCATCGCCACCAAATTAAAGTGCTGCTCCAGTTTGGGTTTAACGCGTAAATAGTCTTGGCCAATAGCGGCAATAATATCGTTTAACGGGCTAAACGTGGATAAGTAACGATAGCGAATTTGATAGCCTAAATTCGTCAACAGCGCAGAATAATACGGCGGATTCCAAGGCTCACTGGGAAATGCGCCATGTTCAAAGCTATCTATGCGTAAACGGTTGGCGGCAAAAGTGGTGAAGTTTATCGGGCCGTAAATATGTTTTGCGCCTTGTTGTTGCGCCCATTGGCTAAACTCGGCGAACAGCAATTCGTTGGCTTCTAGATTGTCAGTACTTTCCCAAAAGCCAAAAAATGCGGCGGCCTCATCATCAATACGTTGTGATGGCTGAAAAAAACCTGCCAAACGGGCTTGTTGCGGAATCACCCCTAACCACGCTTGCCCTTGTATAAACCAAGGGTTGTGATGGCTAAATTGAGCGTGTAAAGAGTCTTCATCTTCACCTAACCAAAAAAGGTCATTGGCATAGATATAATAAGGAAGCTGGACAAAATCATCGGGGAGTTCTTGTTTACCATCCCATGCACCCATTGTCGCCATCATTTTATTCATTATTATTATGCTCCAAACGGACAATTGTGCCTAATGCACCGTCCATACGCACACGCTCACCATCTTGCAGGATTTTGGTGATATTGGGAATACCAACAATCGCAGGAATACCTAATTCACGTGCGACAACGGCGGAGTGCGAAAGTGTAGAACCACGCTCCACTAAAATCCCACCTGCTGTGGGAAATAACGGTGCCCAACCCGGGTCGGTACGCACAGTACACAGAATTTGACCGTTGAGGGATAATTCATCATCAGGGGTAAAAATGAGGCGAATTTTTTGCTCAACAATGCCAGGGTAACAGCCAACGCCTGTTAAGTCGCCTTCGGTTTGAATAGTTTCTTGGTACGGGTACGCATAGTCATTATGATGATATACCATGCCATACGTCCAAAAATGATGCGCTAAATCTTCGGCTTCATAACTGGCGTATTCTTCTTGACGCAACGCCACTAAGCCGCGTAAATTGGTTTGTACGGCACGACCGTCATACCATGCGTACAGTTCATCTAAGCTGATATAAAAAATATCACGGCCTTCAGCTAAAACACCATCGGCAGCAAACTGTTGGCCGATTTCTAAAAAGACATCACGGTATAAACCAAACATGCGTGTTCGTGCTAAACGCATATTTTCGCGGTTACGAATCGCATCGCGCAGTTTGGCAAGATGGGTCTTAAAGGTACGTAATTTGCCCGCACCGAGTTTGCTACTAATGGCAGTAAAAGCATCGCTTTCCGCTTGGTGGCGAAAACGTGCTTCGTTGGCGGATAAGGTTTCGGGGGTTAAATCATCACGGGTTAAATAGTTTTTTAATACTGCAAATAAGAAGCTAGTATTTTGCCGTAAGGTGATGGACTCCAGTTTTAACTCACCAATGGTGCGGTCGCCATATTTTTCAATATAGTCTAAACATTGACTATGAAAAATCGGGTCGTGGATTTGGATGCGTTCTAATAACGTCGCGTTATCTGCGGTTTCTACTAAGGTTCTGAGTGCTAAATGTTGACGAATATAGGCACACATCCGCAGCAACATTTTTGTCGGTTCGGTGCTTTCGATACCATCTTCACCAGACAGTAAATTGTTTTGTAAAACAGAAGGCTGCTCAAAACCTGCGGCGACTAAGGTGCGATGCACCCGACCGTTCATCATCATGACGTAAAAATCATTGATGATCGGGCTTGTCCATTTCTGTAATAATTCACGGTCTAAATAACGCGCTTGCTCAATTAATTCACCAGTCGTTAAGGTGTGCAAGGTGCGGCGTGGTACGCTTTGATAGACGGCTTCAAACATGGCACGAAAGGCTTTGACCCTTTCATTCATCTGTCTAAAACCATTGATGAGATGAAAGAGGGCGCGTAATACTTGCGGCAGTTTCCGCAGTTTGTCGCCGAAGCTCATTACCGTGTCTTGAACTAAATCGACAGGGTCAGTTAAACCCATCATGCGTTCCATATCCGCTTTATTGGTATTGAATGACGGAAGCAATAACAATCCGCGATACCAGTTATTAATATTGTAATAAATGCGACCATGAATCAGGCCAAGCATATTATCCAACATGCCACGATGGGCTTGGATTTCTTTTTCGGATACGCCTAACACGCGCATCGTTTGCTCATAAACGACACCATAACCGCGATTGGCAAACGAGAAAGTTAACGGTGTGGTGACACCACAGTACGATTCTTGAATATTGGAATTATCAAAAACGATACGCTTGTCGATGGGAGCAGTGGGTGCAGGTAAACGGGTAATCGGCCGTGTTTGCAGAATATAAAACTGACCCTGACGTAATGTCCATTCAATGTCTTGGGGAAAGTGGCGGTATTCGGCAATCAGTCGCCCTAAGTCGCGTAATTGCTGCACTTGACTATCAGTTAAACAGGATTGATGGCGTTTAGCTTCGTCAACATGAATTTCTTTCGTGCCTCGTCCTGCTTCGTGGTCAAAAACGACAGCTAGGTCTTTATCGGCTAAGGTGACGTTAATACTATTGCCTTGTAAGGGTACGGTGTATTCATCGGTATTACAAATTCCCGCAACAATGCCTTCACCGACACCCCATGCGCCACTAATTAACGCGTGTTGACGGCTACCATTTAAGGGGTGAGCTGTAAACATCACCCCTGAGACTTCTCCTTCGACCATTTCTTGAATAATGACAGCAGCGCGTATATCACTCAGGGCAATGCCTTTGCTTAAACGGTAGTGCAGGGCTCGGGTATTAAAGGCACTAGCACAGACCTGTAATAAGCTTTCTTCAATGGCGGCTAAACCACGTTGAAACAAATAGCTGTCCATTTGCCCTGCAAACGATGCGCCTTGAGCATCTTCACCCAAGACCGATGAACGCACGGCAAAATATTGATTTTGGCGTTGACCAAAATAATCGGCTAACTCGACTTTTAAAGAGTTCGGTATTTTGGCGGATAAAACTCGTTGGCGGATCTCTGCGGCAATCGGTTCAAATGCGGATAAATCTTCACTGGTTTGAAAGTTGACTAATGCACTTTCAATAAAGTCACGTAGGCCATTATCTGCTAGCAGTTGTGTAAAGGCAGACGTAGTGACCACCCACCAACGCGGCACAGGAATCGCTTCACGGGTCATCCATGCTAAGTTGGCAGCTTTGCCTCCTAGTAAATCAGGCGCTAGAAATAGAGCTTCGTCGGCGGTATAAATGTGCTGTTTCATGACTTTTTGCCCACTTCTTCAATATCTAACAAATTACGGAAGGCACGATAGACACGCTCCATAAAAGCGTAGTGACGGAAGGTGTGAGCCATCATATACATCGGTAAACGATTAACGGTTAAATCCATCAGCGACAACACATAGCCATAGTGCCATTGCACGGGATCAATCGCTTTGCCGCTGTGTTTTTCCAGTTCAGTGCGATGTAACTCGACATAGTAATGAACATCTTCGGGCATAATCGGGTCGTACAACGTTGAGCCTAATAATTCCGCTAAGTCATGTTGCGGTAATTGGAGCGTCGCTAATTCCCAATCGTAAGCACACAGGCATAATTCGCCCGTATTTGCGTCGCGTCTAAAGGTGATATTGCGCGGATTAAAATCGTTATGAATCAAGGTGCGGGGCATCGCTTCAATAATCGCCCACCAGTTACTTAATTGATGAACAATGTCGCGATAGTTGGCCAAGTCCTCTTCAGAAAACCATTCGGGAAACTCTTCACGGGCATGAACGCCTAACAATTCCCATAACCTGAGTTTTTCGGTCATGCTCGCGGCTGTAGGATGACTTACTAACCACGGTTGTTGTTTCAGTTCTTCTTCACGGCCATACCAAATGCTATGCACTTCGGCAATGCCACGAATCGCAGCTTCGATGTGTTCACGGTTCCAGTCAAAAGTGTCGTCAGCACTGTCTAATAGCTCTACATTTTGCAGATGTTCTTCAATAATGACGTAGGCTTCGCGTTCGGGGTCAGCTAAGACACCATAGACTTTCGGTGCATGACGAGTAAAACGTGGGTCTTGTTGTGACATCACGCCTAATTCACGGATATGACAACCTTTAAAATCCAGTTGATGACGGAAGGTATTAAACGCTTGTGCCAAACGCGGATTACACATCGCCGCCATGCTATTAACCATCAGAATCACTTCTTCATCTAATGGTTTTACTTTGGTGATGACGTTGATTTTTTCGCCGTGTTGGTCATGCAAGATAAAAGGGAAGTGACCAATTAACTTGTTGATTTTGTGCGAAGTCAGTTCGGTGATAATACTGGAGCCTTTGCTATTCAGCGTCAACGCTTCGACTTCTAACACTAAAGGACAATCAGGGTTTGTTTTGCTGAGTGCAGTATTGAAAAAGTCGGTATTTAAGTCGCCGATTTTTAAGTAGTTAACAGGGCGATTACGTCCCAATTTTTCGTGAGCGCGAGCAAAATGGTCAGCTGCTACGGCAGATAAAGTGGAAATATCCAGTGCTAAACAGAAACCTGCAATGACTTCGGCTAATTTATGGGCTTTATTCGGGCCAGCACAGCCAATCATCTCTAAACATTCACGTTGTTGCGGCAAGTTAGTACCGCCACCAACCGTACCAATCACTAAACTTGGCAACATTAAGGTGCAATAGACATTATTGTCGTCGGTCAACTCCATGTGTAATTGCGCCAAAGACGATTCATGAACACAGGCAATATCTTGACCTAAGGCAGTAAACATTGCGCCGATGACGTTGGCAACATTAATGTTAATACCAATCATACCTGCGCTAATCGAACCCATAACAATGTGTTGATAGGCAGAAGCTAATTGCTTGGGAGTGACTTTAAGAATTTTTTCACAGGTGTCTTCGGTGAGTAAAACTTCAGCCATCACCCGTACACCACGACCTTTTAAAAAGGTTTGATAGGTGACTTTTTTATCGTTGGAAAGATTCGCTTCAATGAGAAAGTTCTCGATGCGTAACCCTTCAAAGCGACGAATTTGCTTCATCACCCATTTACAGGCTTGCCATGTACAAGTAGTGGTCATGTTTTGACCTGCGGCATCCCCCGTTTCATAAACAAAATGAACGTGAACCGAACGCCCCATCACATGTGGAGTGACTTCTTCTAAGGTGGCATAGTTAGAGTATTTATTGACTTCATCGGCCAAGTCTCGGTAATGGTCTTTAATCCATTCAGCAAAAAATAAAGCGTTACTCATGTCCTCAAAGACAAAGACAGGCACACGCATCATCCGTTGACCTAAGACTCGTGTTGTTACCCCACCAGAACGTGATAAAGCCGTTGCGCCGCGTGTTGCCGAAGCCACCAATGCGCCTTCCGACGTGGCAAACGGTGCGTAAAACAAACCGCCTGCGTGCGTGCCTTTAATGTGTAAAGGGCCTGCAACACCGACAGGAATTTCTACCGAACCAATTAAGGCTTCAATATTACTGACTAGCTTTCGTGGGTCTAAGTGAATTTTTTCAATGTCTGTAAGTGGTGCTTTGGTTTCTTGACGGACAAAGGCTAAGCGCTCCTGACGGGCTTCTTCGGTATATAAGCCACGTGCTGGTACTTTTGGTAAGGTGCGGTCGGTATAAACCGTTTCACTGTCTAAAGCAGGCATTGAGCGCAATAAATAGCTGATTTCCCACAACACCGCATTGCTGTCTTCACAGGTTTCAGACGATAGCTCAATTTCGGTGGCGCAATACGGTTCTTTGCGCACCGTACGCACTGTTAAACACGGCAAAATGAACTTGCGTTTCAATAACTCGATTTCAATATTTTCGAGTTTAAAGCCTATTGGTGGCGGTGTTTCATCTTCACCAATCGAAATACACAAATGACCTTTAGAGACATCAATCGGCAAGGCTTGCACGTCATGTTGTTGAAAATTAAACACACAATGAGCCAGATGTTCATCACCAAAAAGATAGTGTGGTGCAAAAATAAAGGGACGTATAGACATGGTGACTTTTCCTGTTAAATACGAATACTGTGCGAGCTAACAACAACAGCAATTAAAACGGCATAGCCTGCTAACATCGTTAACGCGACCACAGCTTCATTTTTTTCACGACCTTTGACGGAAGGTAATTGCGTGAATTTCACTAATTGAGTCATGCCTAACGTGTAAAAGATCGCTAAAATCAGGGCTGACCAATAGGGTAAAATAGGTGTGAGTAGATTAATCAGGCATATTTGATTGAGTACCATCGCCGTCAATAAGCCCATGACAACAACGGCTGAACCGCGTGTACCAAAAATCCGTGAATACGATTCAATACTGTCACGCTCTTCGTCAGGAGCTTTTGTTTTACGGGTGATTTCAAAACAAAAACCGCTAATAAACGCCAAGCTCATTAAGGCTTGTAATGCAGGTGTTAAGGTGGCATTGGGCATAGCCATATTGGCCAACCACCAGACAATTAACGGCATTACTAACATGTGCGAAACGGCATACCAAGTGAGGTGGCGTGTTAACCATTCGGCAATAAAAAACTCTTTACCCATTAAGCATGTCCAAACAAACATTGCTGCCCAAGCCATTAACGTCATGCCTAACCCTTGATCGAGGAACAAGGCATAAGCAATTTCAAGCACAATAATGATTGCGCCAACGATTTTGAGATGGGTAAGGGTAATCAAGCCGCTTTGTAGGACACGTTGCGGATGGTTTTGGCAGTCCAACTCATAGTCTTTATGTTCGTCAAAAATGCGTAATAATAAAAAAAATGACCAAGTAACCAAACAACCTAAAACATCACGCCCTAAGTTAAAAATATCGCCTGTAGAGCTGTCGTAAACGACGGCTACCGTAGTCAGATAAAGAATAAAAAACAGCAGGGCGTTAGGTAGTGGAAAACGTTCATGAATCCATGCCATAAAGCGTTGAATCCACGGATCTTGTAAGGTGAGGTTGTGTGGCTTGGCCATGATTTGTCTCGGTGATAAGTAAGTTGTAGGGGCGAATTAATTCGCCCATATCGTCAAGTCGTTAAGCCGTCATCTTCCGTTTATCCAACAACAAGAACAGCGCAGGTAATAAAAACAAATCCACCAGCAAGGCCAAAGCAATGGTCATGGTCGTGACAATCGCCGTATTGACGGTAATTTGAATCGCAGAGTTAGCCAGCCATGCGTAACCCAAACCTAAAACTAAGGTAGTGGCTAATAAGGCAAAGCCTACATGCGTAAATGCATAACGAATGGCATCTTCGGCACTGTTGCCGAGTTTTCGCGCTCGTTCATATTTAGAGATAAAGTGAATGGTGTCATCAACGACAACACTAAAAGAAATGCCCAAGACGACAGTCAAGCCCACATCAATATTGCCGTTGATAATCGCCCAAGCACCAAAAGCCATACCAATTGGCACTAAATTGCCAATAAAGCTGGCTAAACCTAAACGGAAAGCACCAAAGGCCAACATGACAAATAACGATTCGGCCACCAACGAACCCAACATACCGCCAAACATACTGTTAATAGAGCGTTCACCAATATTGGCAAACATTAGCGACAAGGAACTACCACGAACGTGCATGGCTTCTGGCGTATTAGCTACCAGCCATGCTTGAGCGGCGTTATCAATAGCAATGATTTTTTGGCCACTAGATGTACCGACGGAGACACGAACACGGCTTTCTGAACGATCAAAACGAATTAAATAATTCAAGTCCATACCAAAAGGTAACGACAGTTCGTATTGCAATAAATATTGAGCAATTTCGGCTCGATTATCAGGAATACGATAAAACGCAGGGTCATTGTTGTGCATCACTTGGTTCACTCGTTTGACAATATCGGCAATCGAATTCACTTGGGTGACGTTAGGTTGTTGCTTCAGCCATTGGCTATAGGCTTCCACTTTTTGTAGATAGGCAGGGTCAGCAATATTGTCCGCACCGCCCGCAGGTAAGGAGTAGTTTAATTCGCCAATGCCTGTTAAGTGCGCGTTGACAAACTCCATATCTTTACGAAATGTGGTGTCTGGCGTGTAGTATTTAACAATGTCGTCGTTGACTTGGTTTTTGGGGATAAATGCCATTAAACTTATGGCGAAAACAGCCATAATGACCATAATCACTTTATGATTACCAATGACAAAATCAGCAAAACGACGCACTAACGGAGAATCTTCACGCATTAATGGGGAGGTTTTTTTCGGTGGGTTAACGGGTAATAGAATTAATAATGGCGCTGTAAAAAAGAAGGTTAATAACAGTGCAAACATTACCCCTGCCGCAACAATATAACCAATCGCTTGAAACGGCGGTGAGTCATTAAAGTGTAAGGTTAAAAAACCGACGGCTGTCATTAAGGTGGTGACAGTCATTGCACCGATATTGGCACTGAGACTTTCGACCATCGCTGCACGCTTATCTTTGCCAGTATGTATCGCTTGAATCCAATTAACGACCAAATGAATGCCATCAGCAAAGGCCATCGACAAAATCATAATTGGGCTAACAATCACGCCATCATTAATGGTTAACTTGAAAAATCCGACTAAACCTACGCCTGCCATCACCGCTAAAATACAGGCCACTAGCGTCACCAACATCGCGCTGACACTACGGTATAAATACACCAACATCACCATCATGGTTAATAAAAACCACGGCCAAACACGGGTAAAATCGGCTTGCGATTCTTCGGGATAGGCTTTGTTGGCAATGGTTTGACCGACTAAATGTACTTTGATTTCAGGGTGAGCTTTTTCAACGGCATAGGCCATATCACGAATGGCATTTACGACCAGCGGAATTTCAACGAGCGGGTCTTTAGCAGGCATATTTAAGGTAATACGCACACCTGCGACATTGCCTTCGGGGTTGACTAAAGAATCAATCAAAAACGGTTCATTTAATGCGGCTTGTTTAATGTTAGCGATTTCGGTGGCAGTTAATGTCTGTGGCGAAACCACTAAATCTTGGGTGCTAATGTCATCGCCTTCAACAGTGACGTGTTGAAAATTAGTGAGTGATTCCACACGTTGGGAATAGGGGATTTTCCAACTGGTTTCAGTGAGATTTTTTAGAATGTCCAGAAATTCAGGAGTAAAAACACTGCCTGTAGTTGGTGCAAGAGCAATCACCACCGCGTCAGTTTTTGAGTAGTCTTCTTGCAGTTTTTCAAAGGCTTTTAATTGTGGATTTTCCGCGCCAAAAAATGCCCGATGGTCGAGTGAATAAATAAAACTGCCACTGCCCACACTGAAACCTAAAACAATCACCAGTGACATCAACATACTGCGCCACGGATGAGCAACAATCCATTGCGCTAAAAATTGAATGCTACGGTCAGACCACGCTTCGACTGCTTTTAGAGAAGCCATGTTTATTCCTCAGAAAAACCACATAATGTCAGTACGCACAAAGCTGTCATTAGCTAAGGCGGTTAACTTGTTGTCATTATTGGACGTTGTTAATAATTGCAGGGCAGAAGGCGGGTCTTGGCTAATAAATACCCGCGCTTCAATGGCTATTTTTAAGTGATCATTGAGTCGAGTGCTGCCTTTCAGTCGCCATGCTTGTTCGTGATGATGAAGATCACTGACGACCCCTGCCAATAATTCGGTTGATGCGGAATCGTTAAACGCTAATCGCCAGCCCAATAACACATCATGCTCAAAAGCCGTCGTTGCTTGACTGCCACGACTATCCGTTAAATATTCAGCCAACCAACCAATATCTATTGTTGAGCCAAATGCGCCAACTTGGGTATATTCAACGCCGACATCGGTCGCGGTGAAGTCTTGTGCCATGCCTTGTCGGTGAATGGTTTCAATTTTCCATAACCAATCACCAACAATGTATTGAGCATCTAAGCCTGCTTGTTGAATGAGTGGGTAATAGGGGCGTAGTGTCGGCTGATAATTACCCTTAAAAGCGGTGGGGACAAATCCTGTAAATACGATTTGACTGGGGTCAATATGTGGAATTAATTCAGGTTCACGCGCTGTGCCTGAAAAAATACTGAATCCCGCACGCAAACCTTTATCATTAAATTGATAGCGAATGGCCGCATCTAAATGATGATTTTTTGCGCCTGATTCATAACTGGCATTGTCTTTATCTACCAGCCAAGGCAAACGTAAACGGCCTTTTTGACTAGCAAACACGCGCTCGCGGGAGAACGGTAAAAGATAAGCATCGACTAAATGAGCATCATGTTCCCAACTCATATTTACCATCGCCTGACCAAGTTTGACATCACCATCCAAACTTTCAATCGCATCGGTTTGATTGATGATATCGACTAAATGTGCGCCTTCGGTCACGCCCCAGAACACTTGGCCAACACCCACACGCCATTGTTTTGAGCCTTTACTGCTTAACCACGTATATTCGCGCACATCCACATGTGTTCGATGTTCATCTTGCTGATCCCAACGGCCAAACAAGCGAATATTGATTTGTTGGTCTTTATCGACTTGATCGTGAACGTCAATTTGTAGGTGTAAAGAGCTTGCAGTTTGGCTTTGCTGTTGTGCGCCATGCTCACTAAATACTGTTAGCTCCAGCCCCCCTTCATTTTTGATGTCAAAGGCGTGAGCTGTCGCCATCAATAATGACGGCAGCATTAACACAATAAAAAAACGCAACAGGATGAAATCCATGTTATTTCGCACGTTTAAGCGCGTTTTCACTAAAGTCGTCTTTATTCAATCCCGTCTTGAATTGATAGTCAGACCAATCCAAACGGGTTTGTTTACGGGTTTGTTGATTCACCATTAACATTTGTGCAGGTCGCCAGTACGCATTTTGCAGCTTTTTAAAGCCTGTTGCGGTATAGACTTTTAGTAGCGATTCTTTACGGTCATAAAACTCAATACGACGTTGTAAATAGTCTTGTTTATCAATCCATACTAATTGTTTGGTGTAGCCAGAGTTGCTGTCTGTAGGTTTACGTTCGAGGACGAAGCAGGTTGATGTTTCGCATTTCTCTTCACGCAGCAACTTATAGGAAAATTTTTGCCAATAGGGCGTAACAATATCTTCAAAAGCAAATTCTGAGGCCATAAAAGGGCCCGATTTATTGCGTGCAGAAATTTGTTTAACGCGAGAAATGGCAGGTAAGTACAACCATTGTAAATCTTCACTATCGGCACGGGTATGCGACAGTAACGCCGTTCCTGACACATCGCGTGGCGTATCAAAAATCATTAAACTGCGGTCGCCATCTTTACCCACATCTAAATTTTTAACGCGTAATGTCCGTTCGGCACTTTCATTGGATGGGCTAATCAAGGTCATTTTTAAGGTGGCGATAGAATCACCATAACCATGTAAGCGTTTATCGGCTTCCATAGCGATATCTTCGGCTGTACCCGCTAAAGCGACAGTCTGTAAATTTAGACACAGAAAAGACAGTAGTGTTATTTTTTTCCAAGCAATCATGTTATCTCTCAATAGTAATAATTAGCAGGTTGTTATCGTTCCATGACTTAGCGTAGTGCCTGTTGGCTAAACGTCAAACAAACCTTCGGCATACCAAAAAGAAAGTCTTTTTAGTGTTTGGTTTTGAACTTTAAATTAACGATGTCCATATAACCCCCATTACTCATGCCAGAGTGAAATGGCATAGAGGGCAAGATTGAGATAAGCCTCAGCGACTTATAGGTGGTTTGTTATTTTAGATGGTAGTCAACAGGGTGAATTTTAAGGGGTTTTTGCGACAATGTTATTGTTTAATCACGACGAGTCCTTGACACCTTGAACCATACGACTGATCTGTCAGGTTTTTTAGTGTCAAAACTCAGTATTTGTCGGGTTTATGAAGGGGCGTGCGAGATAAATAAATCCATTTGTTCACCCGATTGTGGCTTTTGGGTGGTTTTGCGTTGCTGCCACCATGTGCTTGCTAAATCAAAGGCGGCCTCTGGTGTATCAGCACGTTGTAAGCCCATTAATGCTAAGGCTAATGTGCCAATGACGGCTGCTTCGCCATATTGATGATGTTTTTCACCACGCCAAACGGCTAAGAAATCATCGAGTTCAAATGCTTCTTCAGCAGCATGCCGTTCTTCAAACATCATTGGCCATTCTAAATCGTATAGTTCGCCATTTTTAATGCCTTTGACTAAGCAGCGACCATCAGGATTACGTTCAAACTCACCGCCTTCACCTTTAATCACCATTGAGTTTTGATAGCCCAATTGTTGCGCGGCGAATTGATGTGACTCACGATAAGCAGGATGAAAAATGGCTTGTAACGAACATTGAGCATTTAACGGATTAATTAACCGTGACAAGGTGTGAACGGGTGAACGTAAACCGAGAACGTTGCGCAGTTGGATAATATTACCTAATGGTGGGCAATAAGCATCGAGCGACAAATAGGCAAAATTCACCCGATTGAGGGTGTTTTCAACCTCTTGCCATGTCTCACACAAGGCATGACCAAGCACGGGTAAAACTTCTTCGGTATATAAACGATTAATGGTATGACCACTTGCACCATGCATAAAAACACGGACACCATTTTCGGCTAATACCAGTGCAGCCAATAAAAACCACGGGTAATGTTTACGTTTACCCGCATAAGATGACCAATCTAAATCGACTGCAATGTGTGGGGCATGGAGCCAGTCACGGGTTGCGGTCACAAACGCGGCTAATTCTTCAGATGACTCTTCTTTCACGCGCAGTAACATTAAGAATGCGCCTAGCTGCGCCTCAAGGACTTCACCGCGTAAAATCATGCCAAATGCGGTATGCGCCTCTTCAAACGTTAACGAGCGGCTACCACTTTTACCTTTACCTAATATACGCACATACTGAGCAAACGGGTGTTCAGTGTGGCGATAGATGTTTTTCATCACCATGGTGGACTATTCCATTTATTGATAACAATACGATTAAATACAATTCGTGGGTTTTGGTAAGCCTGCTAAGCGAGCCACCGTTTTTGCGGGTGTGCCATTACCAAAAAGCTGCATGACATAAATGCTACTCGCTTTTTCAGCACCAAGTTGTTGTGCTAAATATTTCAGCAACACGCGTGTTGTCGGCGAACGTTGATACTGTTGATAAAACTGGCGAATCGCGCCAATGATAGCCCAATGTTCAGCGTGTAGTGTTAACTGTTGTTGTGCCGCCAATTGTACGGCAACTGCTGGACTCCAATCGTCAAGATGCAACAAATAACCGTCATCATCAATGGCGACAGTGAGGGCATCAGTTCCAGCTAAGACTACGCTCATAGCGCACTCCTAGGGCAACAAATTCATCGTAATCAATCATTTGAATGCTGTCTAACGGGGGGTGAAAGCCTGTGACTTGAACATCACTTTTTAGCACATACACGGGGTGTCGGTATGATAACGGTAGAGCCGCTAAACTATAAAGACCCTGAGCGATAAATAATAAGGCATCATCTTCAGACAAGGCATTGGCCAGTTGTTGCGCAAGTTCAGGATGGCTGATTAAGTTTTGATGAATAAGATGCAGCGTCGCCATATTAAAACCTAATGATTGGAGTGTGTTGAGCGATAAAAGCCGCCATTTCCTCGCGTTTTAGCCGTGTTACGGGAAGTGCGAGTTGCGCAACATCTAGTCCACGCGCCGTTAAACTCTCTTCATCCACATAAATATCATCAACATCATATAAAGGTAAGGCTTCTAATTGGGCAACCACTGAGGAACGCCCCATGAGTTGTGCCTCTTGCGAAGGCAGCAATTGCCATACGCCATCCCCTTGAAATAATACACTGGGATTTTGACCAAACGCCGCAGCAACCAATAACGCATCTAGGGTTTCTAACGCGCCATAGCCCTGATAAGGTGCGCGATGCTGAATAAATAATGGCTTACTCATGTCGATGAATCTCCAACAAAACTCAGCACGCGATCGGCGGTCATTAAGCCTTCGGTTAAGACCCCTAAACCTGCTAGAACAAAGTGGCTGTCTAAGTTATCACCTGTTAAGTGGTGGCGGTGCGCATTATCGGCATCGCAAATGCCACGTCGTAACGCCGCAGCAACACACACTGGTAGTTCAACTGCATGAATATCGGCTAGATTGCACCACAGTTGCGCCAGTGAGATTTCATTTTGTGCAGGACATAGCAAGCGATTGGCAATACCCACACCATCACCATAAAAAAAAGGTTTAATGTGATGACCTTGTGCTAATGCAGATTCAGCAAAATAATACGCGTGCCATGCACTGGCATGTGCAGGTGGGGCGGTAATTAACAAGACAAAAATCATAAAATAAGATTCAATATGACGTGGAATGTAGGTCATGACTTACGCATTTCACCGAAATAAGCGATAACCGCGTAAGTCATAAAGGTAGCAAGGTATTTTACACTCGTTTTAAAAGCTTGTGTAAGGGCTAGGCGTATAAGCAAGAATCGCCTACTCTAAGCCGATTGGACTGACAGTTTGCCTCAGTTCCACCTTATTTAATCATAACAATGTTTAGAGATGAAAATGCAGCCATATTTACTGAGTTTAGATCAAGGAACAACGAGCACCCGTGCCATTATTTTTAATTTGCAAGGGCAAGCAGTTGGAAGAGCGCAGCGCGAACTCAAACAATATTTTCCAGCTGACGGTTGGGTTGAGCATGATGCCCAAGAAATAGCCGAATCGTCACTCGCGGTCTGCCGAGATGCGTTAAAAGATGGTGGCATTACCGCGCAACAAATAGCAGCGATCGGCATTACTAACCAGCGTGAAACCACAGTGGTATGGGATAGAAAAACGGGTAAACCCGTTCATCATGCGATTGTATGGCAAGACCGTCGCACAGCAGATACGTGTTTAGCACTTAAAAATCTTGGCCATGAAGACATGGTGCAGAAAAAAACAGGGCTATTGCTAGATCCTTATTTTTCAGCAACTAAATTAGCATGGATTTTAGATAATGTCGCAGGTGTAAGAGCGCGAGCTGAACGTGGCGAGTTGGCTTTCGGCACGATTGATACATGGTTAATTTGGCAGCTCACGGATGGCGAAAAACATGCCACCGATGCGACGAATGCCGCACGAACGCTCATCTTTAATATTCATAGCCAAGAATGGGATACTGAACTGTTAGCGTTATTTAACATTCCTGCCAGCTTATTACCTGTCGTTCAAGATTCAGCCAGTGATTTTGGTTTAACGGCGACTCGTCATTTAGGTGCGCCCGTACAAATTGGTGGTGTAGCGGGCGATCAGCAAGCCGCGTTAATTGGCCAAGCCTGTTTTAAAGCTGGTATGGTCAAAAGCACCTATGGCACAGGCTGTTTTATGGTGATGAATACGGGCGACCAAGCGATTACTTCAACGCATCGCTTATTAACGACGGTGGGTTATCGTTTAAATGGCAAAGTTACTTACGCCTTAGAAGGCAGTATTTTTGTTGCTGGCGCAGCGGTACAGTGGTTACGTGATGGCATTCAACTGATTAAGCAAGCAGGTGACACGGAAGCTATTGCCGAAGAAACGATGGATAGTCGCGGCGTTTACCTTGTGCCCGCATTTACGGGCTTAGGTGCGCCGTATTGGGATCCTCATGCGCGTGGCGCAATTTTTGGCTTAACCCGTGATACGGGCATTGGTGAAATAGTCATTGCGGGTTTAGAGGCGGTGTGTTTTCAAACCCGTGACCTGATTGAAGCCATGAAAAAAGATGGTGTCAGTAATCTACATACGCTGCGTGTAGATGGTGGTATGGCGGTTAATAATTGGTTAATGCAAGCCTTAGCCGATATTGTGGGGGTAGTGGTTGATCGGCCAACGGTTACAGAAACAACGGCTTTAGGTGTGGCATGGTTGGCCGGGTTGCATGTTGGTAAATTTGCTTCTTTAGATGCGATTGCTGATTTATGGCATTGCCAGCGTGAGTTTGTCACCAAAATGGACGTTGAGAAACGTGAAAAAATGTATGTCGGTTGGCTGGATGCTGTGCAACGGGTGACTTCGAAATAAGATAACTAATTGAGCCTATGCAACTATAACATGAGGGATATGATGGTTGCATAGACTACAGGTCATTGATGAAGCATGATAAATTTAGGTTTATTTTTGCGAAAACGGCTATAACCAAACCAAGCATAACAGATCAAAATTTCAATATACCTTAACCTTGTCATCTGTATGGTTATTTATTGCACTAATACCCATGTAAAAAGTATGGACATTGTCTCTTGATAGGCATAATCTAAAAGTGTAAACATTTTGAAACATTTTTATTTGTCTATGAAAGGGGAACTGTGTATGCGTACTTTAGCATTGTGTTTTGCGATAGCTTCTTTGGTTTCTGCACCTATGGCAGCAATGGCCGAATCACCTTGGGCGGTTAAGATTGGCGTAAGTCAAATTAATCCAAAAAGCGGTAACGGTCTGCTTGCGGGTGCTTATGAGTCAGATGTTAGTTCTGAGGTGGGTTTAACCCCAGCGATTGAATACAAATTTGCTCCTAATATTGTTGGGGAAGTGTTGTTAGCTATTCCTTTCAAACATGACGTAACATTGACCAATAAAGCGGGTGTATCACAGGGCAAAGCGGCTTCATTCAAACATTTACCGCCAACGTTTACGGCTAAGTATTTGTTTTCTCCAACAGCAGCATTTTCGCCTTATGTTGGTTTGGGCTTAAACTACACCTTGGTTTATGACGAAGAAACACAAGGTATCTTGGCTGGAACAAAACTGAAAGGTAAAGACAGCTTTGGCCTAGCTGCGACTGTTGGTTTTGAGTATCGTGTTCCTAACAGCCAATGGGGTGTTGCCGCTGATTTACGTTATGCTAAGATCAAAAGCGACTTAACACTCAATGGTGGTGATATCGGTACATTAACAGTTGATCCAATGGTACTAGGTGTGAGTGCTGTTTATCATTACTAAATAAAACACTAGGTAGCGATGAATTAATAATCGTCTCTACCATTGTTTAATATGTTAAAGCGAGGGCGACAGTTTGTCGCCCTCTGTATTTTTGTCAATCGCAACACAAGCGGCGCGTAAAAAATCTTTTTGATAATAAGCAGTTGCTAAGGTATAGAGTCGTTCATTAATATCTTTTAATTGCAAATCCTCTTTGAGCTGAAATCCACAGTCTTCTAAAGAGATAAAACGTTTATCACTCGCACGAATCACATCATAAACACATCGCCAGATATTATTAGGATCGTGGGCTAGGTGATGCTGCTGAGCGGTGGCAATGACTTTTCTAGGGTCATAAACGCGGACAAGTTGTGGTAAAATTACTTGTAAATGCTCATCTAACCGCTGCCAAACAAGCTGTTTTTGCGGGTCACTGTAGCGGTTCCAATCGATGACTTCATGAATAAAGCGCATGCAGCCACGACAAACACTGTCGCCAAATACAGTAGAACATAAGCCAATGCAAGGCGTAGTCAGTGGTTTGTTAATGGTCATAATAGGCAAAACAGATAGCTGAGTGTTTAGTAATTTTAGCCAAACTATGACCTTAGTGATAGTTAACAGATATTTGACAGGTAAAGGTACATTATGGATGCAATCGTTATTGCGGCATTATATCAATTTAAAGTGGTCGTTGATGCTACCGCACTACAAACAGCGTTAAAAACCTTGTGTAAAGAGCAAGGCATACTTGGGACGTTAATTGTTGCTCCTGAAGGTATTAATGGTACTGTTTCAGGCTCACGGTCGGCAATCGATTGTTTGCATCATTATTTATTGGATGTTGGTTTTAATAACATGGAGTACAAAGAGTCTTTTGCTCCCGAACATACCTTTAAGCGTCTAAAAATTAAACTAAAAAAAGAGATCGTTACCTTAGGCGTGCATGTTGATCCGCGAGAGCAAGTGGGTAATTATTTACAGCCAAAAGAGTGGCATGAATTTATTCAGCAGCCTGATGTTATTATTATTGATACCCGTAATGATTATGAATATTTAACAGGGACATTTGAAGGTGCAATTGATCCACAAACAAAAACTTTCGGTGAGTTTCCTGAATATGTTGCAAAACACTTAAAAGATGCCAAAGACAAAAAAATCGCCATGTTTTGTACAGGAGGCATTCGTTGCGAAAAATCAACGAGCTATTTATTACAGGAAGGTTTTGGTGAGGTTTATCACTTAAAAGGTGGTATTTTGAATTATCTGGCCGAAATTCCTACCGAAGAAAGCCTATGGAAAGGTGAGTGTTTTGTTTTTGATCGTCGTGTTGGTGTAGGACATGGGGTTGATTTAGGTCATACACGGATGTGTTTTGGTTGTGGACATCCTCTCTTTGACGAAGATTTATCTCACGCGCATTATGAAGAAGGCGTGAGCTGTCATGCGTGTTATGAGCAAACAACGCTTGAGCAAAAGGCACGTTTTCGGATGCGTCAAAGTCAAAAAGACATGGCTAAAAAAGCTGCTCGATAATACAGGGCAAGTTATCTTCCATGTTTCTATTGGTGAGTAACTTGCCAAACCACAATGATAATCGCAATCAATCAACGAGCAAGCAGTGTGACAAAATCTTGAGACATTGAATGCTCTTTGACTAAATCTAACAGCGTTTTTCCATCTTGGTTTCGTGCGTGAATATCACGGCCTTCAGCGGTAAAAAACACTAAAAAGCGTTCAAAGTCAGTGGCTCGCATGTGTTTGTAAGCCGTATAAAGCGCATTAAAGTCGGCATTTTCGCCTACAGGTGGTTGGCGATGTAAATAGCCCTTGACGCGTTCATCGCTCCATAACTCATCAAATGTTGCAGGCTGATTAAATGCCATAATAAGGACACCAAAGATAATATAGAGTAGGGGAGAGGGATTTTAGACGGAAAAAAGGCCACGTCAAGACGCAGCCTTAATTTGCAAGATATTAAGAGCGCAGATGTTGATCTTCTGGCAAAGTAATATCCATTTCAATCACTTCTAAACCGTCTTTTTGTTGTACTTGTACATCAACAGCGGTATCTGGAACTTGCACATATTTACGCACTACTGCCAGAATTTCTTCTCGCAATTGCGGTAAATAAAGAGCGGCACTACTACTGCCAAAGCCGCGTTGGTGAGCGACAACAACCATCAATCGCTCTTTTGCGGTGGAGGCGGTATTTGTTTTTTTATCACCGCCAAAAATCTTGCGCCAGTCCATCATGATTTAGCCCCCAAGTAACCAAGCGAGCAATCCTTTTTTCTCTGGGTTTAAGAAACGATGTGGGCGCTCTTCTCCTAAGAAACGTGCCACTAAATCGTCATAAGCGACACCTGCATCACTATTTTTGTCGCCGATGACTGGCGTACCATTATTAGATGAGGTTAACACGGCTGGCGACTCTGGAATAACCCCGAGTAAAGGAATTGCCAAAATGTCTTTAATGTCTTCAACAGACATCATTTCGTTTTTAACAACACGGCTTGGGTTGTAGCGCGTTAAGACTAACCACTCTTTTAAACGGCCACGACCCTGTTCTACTTTTTGTGTTTTACTAGCGAGTAAACCTAACACACGATCAGAGTCTCGAACAGAGGAAACTTCAGGATTTGTCACCACTAAGGCTTCATCGGCGAAATACATCGCTAAATGCGCGCCGCGTTCAATGCCCGCAGGTGAGTCACAGATAATATACTCAAATTCTTCTTTGAGTTCATTTAAGACACGCTCAACACCATCTTGTGTTAACGCATCTTTATCACGTGTTTGTGATGCGGCGAGAATATAAAGATTTTCAATGGTTTTATCTTTAATTAACGCTTGTTGTAATTTGGCTTCACCATGAATGACATTCACGAAGTCAAAAACGACACGACGCTCACAGCCTAAAATCAAGTCTAGATTACGTAAGCCAACGTCAAAATCAATGACGACAGTTTTATGGCCACGCATGGCAAGACCTGTTGCAAAAGAGGCACTTGTCGTGGTTTTACCCACGCCACCTTTACCAGAGGTAACGACAATTATTTTTGCCACAGTAACATTTTCCTCTCGTCAAAAATATCACCCAAAGGGGTATATTATTTAGTTGGCTTTCTCATATCCTAAGAAAAACCACCGCATAATCCAAAAAAGCCTGAGATTCCATACCTCATGCACAGAATAAGAATAGGGTTAAAAATGCACAATTTATTAGTCGAGCAATTCTATCGCTAGATTATTGTCATCGGATAGTCTTATTTGTACGGATTTTCCTTGATATTGTGATGGAATTTGATCTGCCACCATATATACCCCTGCAATTGCAATTAAATCACCTTCAAAACGTCGGCAAAAAATACGAACGTTAGGATTGCCTTTTGCACCCGCAATTGCACGGCCGCGTAATGTACCATAAATATGAATACAGCCGTCAGCAATTAGTTCTGCACCTGCACTGACAGGGCCTAAAACAATTAAATCACTGTTTTCCGCATACACTTGTTGGCCTGAACGAACAGGATCAGTCAACATTTTTGCGGGCATACATATGTTGGCGGCAACAGCGACAGTATTATGTGTTGATGTTACTGAGGCTGATTGTGTGGGGGGGCGCGGTGTCGTTTTAGTATGATCTGGCGGCATGATAGGTAGGTCAAGCTGTAGTGCCTGCTCTGTCAATATGCCATCGGCGACACCAATGACCTGCACCCCTGTTTTTTTCAGCACTTTAACAAACCATGCCAAGTCGATCAGTTCTTGCGATTCAATAATGACAGGCAAGCCCTGCTTAAGCATTGGGTTTTCTAAGGTGAGTCGTGTCAGTTCCTCAACAATGTCTTGGTTATTTGTTGATTGTACACGTAAGCGAGAAAGTGTTAACACGCGCCCCATCAAGCGTAGGGCTTTAGTTTCTTCCATAGACATAATTTTAATAACACTGTTTGAATATTTAGGGTGGAATAACCATGCAAGATACTGTTTGTTGGCAAGACTGACAAGCGTGTTATGAAAGGTTTTCTGCTTTTTCATTCAACTCATCGACTTTCCATTGTTGAATGGCCACTTGTGCCTTGATAATGTCGATGGCTTCGATAGCAATTTGCTCCATTGCCTTATCTAAATGGGCATCAGATAAGGTAAATGTTTCAAAGGCGGCATCGGCTAAATCATGTAGGGCGGCATTATCAGGTTGACTTAAATCACTTAATACTTTTGCGGCAATACTATTAACTAAACTACCCACAATACTGTTGAGTTCGGATTCAATCAAACCACCCACAAACGGTAATCTTTTTTTGATACTTCGCCATTCTTGATTATGGTGAATAGCTTCGGCGGTAATGTTGTGCAAATACACTTCCAGTTCTTTTTCATGTTTTTGATAGGAAATATCAGTTAATGCACTAATGCGATTGGCGAGCCAATGAGTGATAACCTTTTTGTGAGGAACGAGTACCGTTTCGCGCATTTTTGCCGCGACAGGGTTGTTGGCACTCAGTTCTTTTTGTACGCCATCCAAGACGTTTAAGACAATACGGTCTGACACTTCTTCAATGATAATGGCGTAGTATTTTTGGGCGGTCTTAGTGAAGGTTTGCCCTAACTCTAAAATTCCCAGTTGATGCATACGATAAGTGACTGTAATTAAGCGTAATAATCGTAAAAATTGTAAACCTGGCAGACTGGCAATGACATCATACCAATGAATAAAAGGATAAAAAAACCAACGGTGATAAGTCTTTTTATAGATGGCAAATAACCAACGTAAACCCAGTTCAGTGAGTAAAAAAACGGTAAACAATGAGTCGTACAGTGGTAAGTCTTTGTGCCAGTCATTTTTGTAAGTGAGATAGTCTGCGGGGTAGTGCTTCGCCAATAAAACGCCAACGCCTGTATTCATCACAATGCTATCAACTAACAAGACTAACAAATTCAGGGAGATTAAAAATAAAACACATAAATCAACCACTAGCAATGGTGTTTCGGCTTTGTGCTTTTTAAGTGCTGACCAGTTAATAAACATATACCTGCGCTCAGTTTAAGCGATAATCGCGTAAGTTATAAAATAGTTTTTAGCGTACTGATCTCTCTGTTGGAATAAAGCTTTTTTGTTGGACGATTTCAATTATTAACGGTGTAGCCAGATATTACTGACTACACCATGAATGAATGTTACAGGTACGAAGAGAGCATCGGATTTTGAATAATAGCCACTAAACGTAAGTTTGCATCGGCTGCCTGCTCTGTGGGTAGTGCTGACAATAATAATACCGATGTTAATGTCTGTTGAATTAATGCTTGTTTTTCATCCTGTGTTTTTGGGTAGCTTTGCTGACTAAACATGTCCATTTTTTTAGCAGTTCGCGCAGCCTGATACTCGTCCAAGCCTTGCATGTCTAAGAGTAGTTCTAGCAGTAAACACCCGTCGTTAAACGCAGTTAAACGCTCATCCGCACGTTTCATTTGTAATGAAGACAAAGATTGCCAGCGTTTAGTCAGTGTTACTTTGAAAAAAGAGGGCAGTTGTAGAGCTTGCCACGTTAAAACCTGAGAGAGCGAAACAGGTGAGCCAGTTAACACTTGATGTTCGGCATCTAAACACAGTTGTAGGGCATGTGTGACTAGCGTTAATTGTTTGAGTTTTTCGCTGTCAAGATACGCTTGTTGTTTAGTTTGCCATTCCGTTCTTAAATGGGAAAGTTGTGTGCGTAAATTGTGATTGGCTTCGCGTGGCAAATACAATGCTTGGAAGGTGCTAATAATTGTGGCAATAGTTGATTGATGAACAATGGAGAATTCCTGCGTTAACAGTTGTTCAAATTGCGCTAATAATGCGTGTGCTTGCACTAAGGATTGCGCTTCTTCGGCCTGTTGTGATTGTTTTAATTGCTCTCGCTTGGCAAATACAGCATCGCAGTGACTACGAAATGTTTCCCATAATGCTTGATCTTTTGTATGACCACAAGATGAAATAGATTTCCAAGTCTGTTGCAAGTTTTTGGCTTGCTGGCAGGCTTCCCGAATGTCTTCATGTTGCAGTAATTGTATGGCCTCTTGAATTACTGCGTTTTTACGGGACTCTTGGAGCGCATATTCAGCATGAAGTTTCTCTTCTAATGCTTTGATTATAAGGTTAAATCTATGTTGAAGCTTTTTATGCACTTTTGCTTCTACAGGATGATGCAATTGCCAATCTTCACGTGCTTTTTTCAGAATAGCAATATGGCCTTGCCAATTGACATCACTCGGCATGTTATCTAAATAGGTTTGTAGCTCATCACAAAGGGCTTCTCGTTGAATGGCGTTTTTCGCTTGAATTTCATTTTGCTCATCAAAGTAACGTTGACAGGGCATATATGCTTTTTGGCTAAGGTCTTTAAATTGTTGCCATAATGCTCTCTCGGCATCGTTGTTTACCATGCCCATTGCTTGCCATTCAGCTTGCAGTGCTTTGATTTCATCTAAACGTGTTAAACCATCTATATCGCTATCAATCGCTTCTGCTAATTCCGCCATAGATGCCACTAATGCTTCTTTTTTAGGAATAATGGCGAAGCCTGCCCAATCCTTGAGTTTTTGCAACTCTTGTGACCACTCATTTAAACGGGGTTCATGTAGATGATGTTTCTTGGCAAATTGTTGTGCATTACGCAGATATTGGCTGGCTTCACGGCTGTTTCCCGCATTTAATGCCTGTTCTATTTGTTGTAATAGTTGCTCAAACTCTGCGTGTTGCACTTTCTCTTGTTGTTGGTGTTGAGCTTTAACGTCAGAGGATTGTGCTGACTTTTGTGCCGCTAAAGCCATTTCAGCAAGTTGAAAAACCTCTTGTATGCGAACAAAAGTAGGCGGTAAAGGATTTATTCGTGTCAATGCCAAGGGTTTCAACAGATTTTTTAGGGTGTCAAATACCGTTTGATTGAGCGGATTTGCGTTGAGTTGTTCCGTTAATGCTTGTAACGAGGAGAGTTGCTCGTGACACTGTTCAAATAAGTGGCATAACGATGAAAGTTGTTGTTGCAGTGTCGCAACGTGTTTCACCTGTGCCTTATCAGCAGCTAATACGGTTGTTGCTTGTTGCCACATCTCGTTAATACTATTCAAGTTTTGCTTTAACTGTAGTGGGTTAACTTCTTGTTTTTCATTAATTATAATGTCTAGTAAGTCTTCAAGTTGTTTATTAACTTCGTCCTGATTTTGCTTAGCTATTGATTCCGCGTGTTGCTGTGTTTCTCGTTGTTGAACGATGCTATTGACTGTGGCTAATGCGTGTTGATAACGTTGCTCAACCGTAGGATGGGCTGGTGTTTGTTGTGTCGCTTGTTGCCATTGTTGTTGTAAGCTTTGTACTTTGGCGGCAAACAAAGGATTGAGGCTTAAACGACTTTGCGTTTCTAAATCAGCACAGATTTTTTCTAAGCGTTGTTGTTGTTGTTGTGCTGCTTTATTTAAGGCATTGGCTGTATCAAGTTTTTTACGAAGCAGACGATAAACGCCTTTGTCACTGTGTTTTATTTTTTCGGCCGTGCGGGCGATGATAGCTAAGTCCGATAGCTTCTCGGCAGCTTGTTGACGAATTTTTGCAATTGAATGAGTGACGACAATATCAGCCAATTGAGATTGGTCATCAATTTTGCTTAATGCTATTTCACGAATACTAAACTGTGCGGTGCTGTTGACAATATCGGTTAGCGACTGTGTGGGAGACTCGTTCGTCTTTGGTAAGTTACCTAATTTAGGATTAGGCGTTGGCGTAGTAATAGGTGGATTTTTGGCAATGGTTGGAGTCGGTATTGGTGTTTTAACTTTATTATCTTTACGAAACCATGATTTAACTAAATCAACAATAGCCATAGACCACATCCTTTATTGTATTAAGTGAGTGTGAAAAGTAAAAAATATGAGCGTTAATGCTCATGCAGGGCGAGGATTCTATCATGCTTTATTGTTGATCTCCCTGTGCATTAACATGGCGAAAAAATTATCTTTTGCTAGGTAAGGGCGGTTGATGCTTGGTTAAATGGTTTCTTTCTCTGCTCAGGATGTGTTTAAAGTTTGGCTGAGCTTGTCGTTTTGTCCGCCATTCGACAAGCCCAAGATGACTAATGAGCGGTTAGTTTAGATGATGATACCTTTTTTACTCCATTCTTTGATTTGTTCATCACTAAAGCCATGAGCCAGTAGTACTTCTTGCGTATTAGCACCTAATTGCCCACCACTTATCAGATATTGACTAGGTGTTGCACTAAAAACAACAGGACTAGCAATTTGTTTTTGTGTGTCGCCATTGGGAGTTGGGACATCCACTATCATCTTTCTAGCACTGATTTGTGGATGTTCGCACGCTTCTGCAAAAGATAAAACAGGTTCAACACACGCTTCAATAGAGGCAAAAATATCCTGCCATTCATGGAGTGTTTTTGTCGAAATTGCTTCGCTAATGGCTGTTTTAACGAGTGTTACAGTTGTTAAATCGTGGCGAATTGCAAGTGGTATTAAATCAGGTCGATGAATGGCTTGTGCAAACGCCATAAAAAATTGTGGCTCTAAACCTGCAATACTTAAATAACGATGATCTGCGGTGCGGTAACAATCATAAAAAGTCCCGCCATTTAAGGTGTCAGTTTCGGGTTTAGGTTGATGATTGGCCATGAGGGCAGGCGGTGCAGTTAAGGCTTGTAAACTAAATGCGGCATCGGTTAAAGAAATATCAATAAACTGTCCTTGACCTGTCTGTTGACGGTGAATAACAGCGGCCAAAATACCTGTTGCGGCATATAAGCCCCCCGTAATGTCAGCCGCTTGAATAGGTAATGGTAAAGGCCCAGTTTCTTGACGGCCTGTATAATCCAAAATTCCAGCAATCGCTAAATAATTCAGATCATGTCCTGCCCTATTTTTATACACTCCCTGTTGTCCGTATCCTGTTACGGCACAATAAATTAAACGTGGGTTAATTAAGCGTAAATCTTCATAGCCTAATCCCAAGCGAGACATGACAGAAGGGCGAAATTGTTCAACTACAATGTCATAGTCTTTCACCAGTTCTTTGATAATGGCAACACCTTCTGGCGTTTTTAAGTCAATTACGATACTGCCTTTATTACGATTTAACGAACCATGACAGGCCGATAAACCTTGACTATCAAAAGGAGGTAGAACGCGCACCATATCGGGACGTGCAGGTGCTTCAACACGCAATACGGTTGCACCCATATCCGCAAGAATGCGTGTGCCAAATGGTGCGGGTAATAATCCTGAGAAATCTAAAACTTTTAAGCCAGCAAGAGCGGTCATGGGGTTTTCCTCATGTGGGGGAATAAAAAACCGCCTAAACATCGTATTTTTTTGAGAAAAAAGCAAGCACTTGCTTGGTTTTTGTCGGTTTTGCTGAATTTTTAGCATAAAAAAACTCCAATAAAGGAGTTTTTTTAATGTTATGCCATATTAAGGGTTAACCTAGGATTAACTCCAGAAGTAGCCTTTATGTCGCGTCAAAATCTGATCAGCAATATAATGTGCTAATGCTGCGACGGTCAGCATCGGATGTTGAACGGCAATAGTGGGTAATAAACTGGCATCACTGACGAATAAACCACTGACTTCGTAAGTTTGTCCATAAGGATCAACAACCGCTTTTTTGCGGTCTGCTCCCATACGGCAACTGCCTTGGGCGTTCAAAGACACTAAACGCATGGAGAAAATACCTAAAGAACCATAATCAATGCCATCAACAATATCATCTAGCTCTTCAAGAGAAGAGGCTTGAATTCGCTGGTAAGTGGGTAGATAAACACGCTCTGCACCTGCGGCAAAGAAAACACGTCCCGCACGTTTTAAGCCGTCTTTATAAAGGGCAAATTCTTCTTTCGTCATGTTCCATTCAATACGTTTTGCGCCACCACGAATTGGACCGCTCCAGTGAACAAAACCATGTCCGTTGTCTGGTACGAAGATGTTAATTGCCGAAAAATACTTAAACTCTTCCATAAAGCGTATATGGTCAACGCCCATTGATAATTCATTTTGTGCCATCAATTGAACAGGAGCGGCCAAGCCTGACTCCATCAACATTTTGCCTTCTTTTTCACCTAAAAATTCGTCAATGTGCATGCCCGAAAACGCACCACGCCAACCATAAACAGGGACTGGGAATTTTCCTAAAACTACACTTGTAGGATGAAGGGAAAGATTTCGGCCTAACTGATTGTTTTTATTAGGTAGTTTGCTGCGTTGTAATAACAATGGTGTTTGAATTGCCCCTGCGGAAGAGACAACAATTTGGGCGTTTACTTTGATGTTGGCAACGACAGATTGATTTTTAGGATCAATGACTCTGCCTGAAACACCGACAGCTCGGCCATTTTTGATGAGTATTTGTTCTACATAGGTGTCTGAATAAATGCGGACACCTGCGGCGGTTGCCCATGCTAAATACGTGACAGGCATGGATGCTTTACGGTCAGAAGGGCAGCCAGCTAAACAATGTCCTGTTAGCGCACATTGTTTAACATTACGCGATTGAGGTCGCCATGACCAACCAAGTGATTCACAGCCACGAATAATCGCGTTAGCACAGTCATTGATTTCATGAGGTTCGTTGAGATGGATATGTAGTCTTCTCTCAACTTTTTCATAATAAGGGTAAATTTTATTGGGGGAAAGTGCATCAATGCCGTGGTCTTTAGCCCATGACTCAAGGACGTAATCAGGTGCGCGTGTGGCAATCGTGGAGCTGATAACGGAGGAGCCACCAACACAACTGCCTTGCATAACAACGGTATCACCAATGGTATTTGTTTGCGCGCCAACGTCTTGATATAGATTTTCTAGTGCCCATGCCATATCTTCAGTAAATTCACTACTTGGCACATAACGACCCGCTTCTATGATGATAACGCTTTTACCCGCAACAGCAAGTTCATGAGCGATAATAGCTCCACCCGTACCAGAGCCAATGACAACTACGTCAGCATCAAGAATAATGTCCTCGCTGCTACGAATATCACTTGCCTGAGTTACAGGTATGCCTTCTTTGGGAAGTTCTTTGTAAATCATTTGTTATTATGTCCTCAGCCAAGAAAGAGTGGGCTATTTATCCTAAGAGTAGGATGAATTTATTCGTTAACTATCAAATTTGCTTTCATTGTCATCGCGAGGAAGGGGCATATTTCCTAAGCGTCTGATACCCCATTTTGCAGTGACAGGACCATCATATTCCAACGCTTGCCACGTACGTGGATCACGCCAATATGCCACACCTAATAGTGTTTTGAGACTGACAACAAGGCCACTTTGAAAGGCAAGACCACTTTGCCATGCTCGAATTTGCGCTAAAGCTTGTTCATTTGATAGGCTTGAAAACCGTTTTAACTTATAAATGGTGCTAAATTCTAAGGATTTTGTGCCAATTGACAATAAGAAACGCGTATCACTGTTCAGTCTGCCAACCATGTTGTCAAGATTCTGCATCACAGGCACTTCAACAGTGGAGGGTAAATCAGGAAAACGTTCAGTCGCGAGAAACACCACCCGTAACTTATCAAAAAGACGGTACTCGGCTTCACTCAAATGCTGAATCGTTGTTGGTACGCCGTTGGCAAACGCTCGACTCGGTAGGGTTAATACCGTTGCGGCGGTTGTGCCAAGTATGAGGCCAGTCTTTAAAAAACGACGACGCGAAAGGCTTGTCAATTGACTTTCAAGTTGGACAAGCGCAGGGTCTTGTTGTGACATAGTCATCCCCGACAAAAAGCTACCTGCTAGTGATAAAAGAATTTTTAGTTATTAACGCAGGGCGACCTAGTCTATCTGAAAGTACAGGGTTATTTAAGCCTATGCGTTGGTTGATTGTGAATTTTATCAACACTTCGGGGTTAAATTTGTTATTGATGCTTAAATATTGTCCATTTTAAGGGCTTGTGGGTTGTATATTGACGGGTAGAGGGGATATTTCGCCAGTATTTAAGGTGATTTGTGGGAATGGCATTTCGATAAGATGTTGGTCAAACGCCAATTTAATGCTTTCTTGCATGCTATCTTTGATGTCGAGAAAATTTTCTTGGCGTGTCCAAACGTTAAACGCAAGGCTAATTGCCGAGTCGCCAAAGTTTTGGACGGTCACTTGTGGACGTGGTTCATCTAGGACTAAGACATTTTTATCAGCCAGTTCTAATAGTATGCCGCGTACTTTACGAATATCTTCTTTGTAGCTAATACCGACGTTGATCGGCACACGGCGTATAGGGAAACGTGTCAGATTCAGCATTTCTGACTTTATGAGCTGTTCATTGGGAATGCGAACATAAATATTATCGACAGTCCGCAGTTTAATGGACAACAAATCAACCGATAAAACTTCACCAATTGTTTTACCGACTTGTATGGTATCACCCACAACAAACGAGCCTTCACCAATCAAAAATAAGCCGCTGATTAAATTAGATGCGGATGTTTGTGAGGCAAAACCGATTGCGACGGTGAACACTCCTGCAGCACCTAACAACACGCTGATTTTGAAACCCATTTCATGTAACGAAGAAATCGTAAACAGTAATAATAAAAAGTAAAAAATACCACGCCGCCAAACCAGTAATTGATGGGCGGTCAGCCGTTGGCTCATGGCTCGTACAAACGCAGTCGTCACCAGATGTGAGACTAAGTAGCCAAAGGCTAACAGCAAACCACCAATAATAAAGCCTTCGGCTTTATCGCTGACGGGTAAGTTAATCATTTGATCTAAAAAACTATCGGTTTTTGCCATTGTGGGTGATCCTATTAAAATATATTGTTGAGCATTGAGTTAATTAAGTTTTTGCCCTTCGACTCCGCTCAGGGAGCCGTGAGAGCCTTGTACGTATGTCATCATGGTGGCTGAGCGGAGTCGAAGCCTAATCAAAAAAATGATCAAATAAACCGACAAAGTTATCTGGATTTGCCACGCGAGCTGTGCTTTGTAAGGTGGCGACTCCTGCTTGTGAGTGCAAGCGATTATCAATACGTAATTTAGGCACGCGGCCATTATTGGTGAGTTCAACGGCGAGTGTTGGTGTCCATAAACGGCCATCGGTTGCGCTGTATAAAGGCAATAATGCGGTAGGAATGTTGATTCGTTCAATTGGCATGGTCTGTGAACTGTGATTTTCAATATAAACGGGAGTGACAGCACGAAATGCACGAATCGGCAGTTGGGCTAAGTCAATACGACCAAAGACTTTTGTCGCGTAGCAGATTTCTCCGCGAATAGGGCTAGAGCCAAACCAGGTATCCGTCGGGCGAATAATAGGAATATCAATGAGTGGCTTATCGGTAGCTTGTGTTGTTGACACTCTCATCCAGACAGGCGTACTGACAAATAAGGTGACAGCTTGATTGGCTGGAATAAATAAAGGGTCAATGGGTTTAATGACCACCGAACGATCCGCCAAAGCAGGGGACAGTTTAATTTTGTCGCTTGTCTGATTAAAAATATAGCGTTGAAGCACGGAAGATTCAGGGAGTTGTTGGCTGGTATCGCTCATGGACCAATCATGAGTATCCTCATGTTGATGAGGGTGGCGATATGTTTCCACATGCCACTCTTGAGCGTTACGCTTTAACTGTAGGTCTAAGCCTGCGAAGTGCCAGCGGCGTGTTTGTTCGACGGCAAAAGGATGTTCTCCCCACCAAACTTGTGTTGTCATTTTGTGTGCTCCAAGAGGGTATTTATGCAAAATGCGCGGTTAAGGCATCATGCTAATGACAAAATAGTTGTATATTCGGCATTGAGGCGCGTCTTGTCATCCATTAGACTGTCATGAAAATGTATTATCTTGCCGCGTGTTGATGTGCAAGTACGTTTTTTGATGACAAAAAGCCTAATTAAAACGATATTTTGCATCAAGCCTATGCAAGTTTAACTCATTGTAATAAAACGAGAAGCCAATCATGTCCCGTCAGGGTCAACTATCTTATAGCTTTGCTAAACGACATGGTGTGTTGCTGGTCATGCAATCAGACACGCAGCAGCAAGCACTATTGTTACGTGAAGATGTCAAATTATCGAGCTTAATGGAAGTTAGGCGCGTGTTAGGTGTTATTTCAGCTCATGAAACGGTTTCCATTGAGGTGTTTAATCAACGGATGGCGGGAGCTTATCAGGGGGATGGCGGTGAGTCTCAACAAGCCGTTGCAGGTTTAGAAGACCATCCTGATTTGGAGAGTCTAGCAGAATCCGTGCCAGAAACTGAAGACTTGATGGAACAAGAAGATGACGCCCCAATTATTCGCTTAATTAATGCGTTATTAAGTGAAGCCATTCGTTTAAACGCCTCGGATATTCACGTTGAAGCCTTTGAAAAGAAACTCTCGGTACGGATGCGTGTTGATGGCGTGTTGCGTGAGATTGTCCAGCCGCGTCGTGAACTAGCGCCGTTGTTAGTCTCGCGTATTAAAGTCATGGCAAAATTAGATATTGCCGAAAAGCGTATTCCACAAGATGGTCGAATTTCATTACGTTTAGCAGGCCGAGAAGTTGATGTTCGGGTCTCGACATTACCTGCCAATCATGGCGAACGGGTGGTCATGCGTTTGTTAGATAAACAAGCAGGCCGTTTGGATATTGGTCATTTGGGCTTACAAGCCTCCGATCATAAACGCCTCAGTGATTTAATCCATAAGCCACACGGCATTATTTTGGTGACTGGGCCAACAGGTTCAGGAAAAACCACAACTTTGTATGCAGCATTAACTGAGCTAAACGATCACTCGCGTAATATTCTAACCATCGAAGACCCGATTGAATATCAACTCGAAGGCATTGGTCAAACGCAAGTCAATACCAAAGTGGATATGACCTTTGCGCGTGGTTTGCGTGCCATGCTGCGTCAAGATCCCGATGTGGTGATGGTGGGTGAAATTCGTGATATGGAAACAGCAGAAATCGCTGTTCAAGCGTCATTAACAGGCCATTTGGTCTTATCCACGCTCCATACCAATACAGCGGTGGGGGCAGTGACACGTTTGCAAGATATGGGCATTGAACCGTTTTTATTAGCGTCATCGTTATTGGGTGTGGTCGCTCAACGCTTAGTGCGTGTACTCTGTGTCCATTGTCGAACAGGCGTAGCCGCCGATGAAGAAGAATGTGCTTTATTAGGTGTTTCGCACAATTATGCGCCCATTATTTATCGTCCTGTTGGTTGTGAAAAATGTAATTTTAGTGGTTATCGCGGGCGTTTAGGTATTTATGAGTTGGTGATGGTTGATGATACGATGCGGCGGTTAATTCATAGTCATGCGGGTGAGCATGAATTAGAAGCCCATGCTCGTACTTTGAGTTCTAGTATTCGTGCTGATGGTGTTCGTAAAGTGTTGAAAGGGGTCACTACCTTAGAAGAGGTGGTACGCGCCACCAGAGAGGGCTAAATACGATGCCAGCCTTTGATTATATTGCCGTTGATGCCCAAGGTAAAAAACAAAAAGGGGTGCTAGAAGGAGACAGTTCACGCCAAATTCGTCAGCAAATACGCGAAAAAGGTTGGATTCCTTCGTCTGTCGAAGCGGCTTCTTCCGATCAGAAAAGTGCAGACGAAAAACAATCTTTTTGGCAAACAAAAAAAGGTTTAACTGCCTACGAGTTGGCGTTAGTGACACGGCAATTAGCGACGTTAATTCAGTCAGGTATTCCCTTAGAAGAAACCTTAAAAGCCGTTGCCAAACAAAGTGAAAAACCTGCGGTACAGAGTTTGTTGTTGGCGGTACGTGGCAAAGTCCTTGAGGGCTATCCCTTAGCACAAAGTTTTTCAGCTTTTCCGCAAGCATTTCCTGATTTGTATCGAGCAACCGTCGCAGCAGGTGAAAAATCAGGCCATTTAGACCTTGTTTTAGAACAGTTAGCGGATTACACCGAAAATCGTTTTGCTATTCAAAAGCAAATTCAAGGGGCGATGATTTACCCGATTATTTTAACCACGCTCGCCATGTTAATTGTCGTGGGTTTATTGGCGTATGTTGTGCCTGATATTGTTAAAGTGTTTAATAATTCGCATCATCAATTACCTTTTTTAACCCGCGCCTTAATTGCGGCCAGTGATGCCGTGAAAAGTTTTGGCCCTTACATGGTGGTTTTATTAGCTATTGGCGCATGGTTAGGTAGCAAAACCTTAAAAACAGAAAAGGGGCGTTATGCCTTTGATGCCTTTTCGTTACGCGTGCCCTTGGTGCGCCGTATTGTTAAAGGCGCAAATGCCGCGCGTTTTGCCAGTACCTTGAGTATTTTGAGCCGTAGCGGTGTGCCCTTAGTCGATGGCTTATATATTGCGGCTTCTGTTACCAGTAATTGGCATATTCGAGATGCTGTTTTAGATGCCGCTACTAAAGTGACGGAGGGTGGCAGTATTAGTCATTCTTTAGAAAAAAGTCGATATTTTCCACCTATGATGATTCAAATGTTGCGTAGCGGTGAGGCAGGTGGTGAGCTTGATAATATGTTGGCTCGAGCTGCGGCGATGCAAGACCGTGAGTTATCCGCGTTAATTACGACAATGGTGGGTTTGTTTGAGCCACTGATGTTATTGGTGATGGCAGGTGTGGTGTTAATTATTGTTTTGGCGATTATGTTGCCGATTGTCAGTATGAATAACTTAGTACATTAATGTGTTAAGTCGTTATGTTTAAAAATAGAGGTTGTTATGCCAAATAAAATGAGTGGTTTTACTTTAATTGAAGTCATGGTGGTGGTGGTGATTTTAGGGATTTTAGCCGCCGTTATTATTCCCAATGTGGTAGGTAAGGATGAGCAAGCTCGTCGTACGCTGTCAACGACAAGTTTGTCAAATGTCGCCAATGCTTTAGAAATGTATCGCCTAGATAATCATAAATATCCTACGACTCAAGAAGGTTTAGAGGCATTAGTCACCAAACCCGCGTCAGCAAAAGTATTTCCTCAAGGGGGATATTTAAAAAATATTCCAAATGACCCGTGGGATAACCCGATGCAGTATGTTTCGCCCGGTGCGGCAGGCAAACCTTATGAGTTGTATTCTTTTGGTTCAGATGGCCAAGAAGGCGGTGAAGGTGATAACGCGGATATTTACCATAAATAAAACCAAGCTCTCAAACAGACGGTTTTAGATGAAAAAATCACACGGGTTTACCCTTATTGAAGTATTGCTAGTTGTGCTGTTGATCGGCATTGTCAGTGGTATTGTCTTGTTAGCGGCTAGCCCAAATGATTCATCGCGTTTAGTGGCCAGTGAAACGGAGCGTTTAGCGCAAGCACTGAGTTTGGCGATTGACGAAGCGGTCAGTGAAAATCAGCAGTTAGGTTTAATGTTAGATGAAAAAGGCTACCGTTTTTTGGATTTTGATGAGCAAACCAAACAATGGTTGCCGAGCAATAACCCTGTTTTTGCACCGTATGAATTGCCAACAAATGTGAGTTTGCATGTGCTTAAAGATGACAGCAGTAAAACATTAGCTATTAATCCCAAGGAACAGGCAAAGCGTGATCAAGAAAAGGGATTAGTACCGCAAGTCATTTTGTTGTCGAGCGGTGAAACATCGGCAGTGATTTTGGAGCTTTCGGCACAGGATGGAGAACCACAAACCTTAACCTTAGATGACTTAGGTGCAATCACCTTGAGTACCGATGATAAAAATGAACCGCCCCTACAAAAATAATAAAAATAAGGGTTTTACCTTATTAGAGGTATTGGTGGCACTGGCTGTCTTTGCCGTGGCAGCAATTGCCTTGATGCGGGTCAGTGAGTCACAGCTTCAATTAAGTGCGCGTTTAGAGGATAAAACCTTTGCCCATTGGGTTGCGTTAAATATGGTCAGTGAAATGCAAGCCAACCAAGACTGGCCTGATTTGGGCGAGCAAACGGGTAAGGTGAGCATGGCGGGGCGTGATTGGAAAATTATAGTTAAAACCTTAGCGACACCCATGAATCGTGTGCGCCGTATTGAAGTGACTGTGGGCGTTGCGCCGCAAGATTTTACTCAAAACATGGAAGCGATTACCGTATTGTCTGGTTTTATTGAGCAACCCAGCATACAGACAACGAGCAATGAGTCATGACACCATCAAGCGACAAGGGCTTTACCTTGTTAGAGCTGTTGGTGGCGGTGGCTATTTTTGCCTTGTTGGGTGTGGGGAGTTATCGACTGTTAGCCACGACCATCGCCACCAGAGATGCCGCACAGAAACATGATGCGGCACTCATGCAATTACAAAAAGCAATGACTACCCTTAATCGAGATATTTCACAAGCGATTGCCCGTCCTGTTCGTAATGAATATGGTGATGCCGTTGCCGCAGTGATCTTAAAAAATAATTCATTAGATTTAACCCGTACAGGTTGGCCAAACCCGTTACAGCAAGCACGTAGTCAATTGCAGCGGATACATTATGAGTTGAATGCCAAGGGTGAGTTAGTCCGTCTTTCGTGGTCTCAATTAGACCGAGAGCGTGGTGCTAAACCGCAGCAAAGTATTCTCCTGAAAAACATCGACACCATGCAAATAAAAGTATATTCAATCAATGGAGGTTTAGTTCAGGAGTGGCCCGCTTTTCAAAGTCAGTCGGTTAATAATACCGCATCATTGAGTGAATTGCCGCGAGCCATTGAAATCGTGGTGAATGTGAAACCTTGGGGCGAGATTCGTCGGTATTTTCGTCTATCACAAGCATTAGAAGTATCCAAAAATGCCACACAATAATTCACTCGTTAATCAGCAAAAAGGCGTTGCTCTGCTGACGGTGTTGTTAGTGGTGGCGATGGCAACGGTCTTGGCGGTGGCGATGGTCAAAGCACAACAAGCATTATTGCAGCGTTCGAGTAGTGTGTTTAGTCAAGATCAAGCCTATTTATATACCTTAGGGGCGGAGTCTTTTGCGAAGACGATTTTGCAAGAAGATAAAGAAAAAGACCAAACCAAAACCACACCACAAGATAGCTTAAACGAAACGTGGGCGAAAAAAACGCCACCATTTCCTGTTGATGGTGGCATGGTGCAAGCACATATTGAAGATTTACAAGGTCGATTTAATCTCAATGATTTAATACAAGAAGACGGTCAAGTCAATGTCACCGCGTTGACTATGTTTCAACGATTATTAGCGGCGTTAGATATTTCACCTGCGTTAGCTTCACCCGTGATTGATTGGATTGATGCCGATAATTTGCCTAATGACAGTGATGGCGCGGAGGAAGATTGGTATTTACGACTTAAACCTGCGTATCGTAGTGCTAACCGTCCCTTTGTCAGTGTGTCCGAGTTGTCATTATTACGCGGTTTTACGCCAGAAATTGTCACTAAACTGAGTCCATATGTTGCTACACTCCCTATCTTTACAACGGTGAATGTGAATACCGCTAGTGCTGTTGTCTTGGCGGCGATGAGTGATAATATGACGATGGTCATGGGCAAAGATTTAGCGGAAAAACGCCCACAGTCAGGTTATGGCTCAGTCGAGGTGTTTTTAGAACAACCCGTTTTTGCCAATTTAGATGCAAATGTAAAACAAAATGTGATGAAACTATTGGGTGTACGCTCGCAGTTTTTTAGCGTCTCTGCGGAAGCTGAAATAGACAATCGCCGTCGGGTGTTAACCTCGGTGATTGCGCGTGATGATACGACAACACTCAAAACTATTAGCCGTGACTGGAGTCAGCAATGGCAGACTGCGGTCACAAACAACACTTCACCAATAAAAGCTAATCCCTAATGGACAATCTCTATATTCGTATTCCTGCCAGTGGTGGTTTGTGGCAAGGTTGGCATGTTAAAGGTCTTGATGTCGTCACGTTGTTTGACAATGACCTTGAGGCAATCATGGCGACGGGTGCGGCCAACATGCGTGTCACCTTATTAGTGCCAACCACATCGTGTGTCATGGCAACAGTCAACGTGACTAAGCAACAACTCAAGCAAATTGATAGTCAAAACGTTGCATATTTGCTCGAAGACCAAACGCTGACGCCTGTTGAACAATTGCATTGCTTATATGCGCCGATGAGTGATACTCAAGCCTTAGTGGTTGCTATTCATCAACAACAAATGCAATCACTGATTGAGCCATTTAAAAATACCGCTTGTGAGTTGGTGGCGGCTGTACCTGATGTTTATTTATTGCCGCATAACCCGCAAGGTTGGTCATTGATGGTGGATGGCTCAGATTGTTGGTTGCGGATGAACGCATTATTTGGCATGCGCCTCGAAGCTGACTCAGCTTTAGCCGTGTTGAATAGCGCGTGGCATGAACAAACGCCGACACACGTACAAGTTTATGGTGAAATCCCTACCGAGCTAAATACTTGGTTAACCGCCAAAGGTGCGGCATTAACGGTTGAGCAATTGCCCTCGTTAAATTGGGCGCAAGAATTTAGTCATATTACTGCTAAGCATCCCTTTAATTTTTTACAAGGTAAGTTTGCGGTCAAAACCAAGTCCTCATTGTCGGGTTATTGGCGTTATGCCGCAATTTTTGTCGGCATCACCTTTGCCGTTCAGTTGGCTTATGATGCTACTCGTATTTTTCAATACAATCGTGTAGTTAAAACGACCAAAGCCGAAAGTGTCAAACTGTATCAAACATTGTTTCCAGATGAACGCCGAGTGATTAATTTACGTCGTCAAATAGAGTCTCATTTATCAGAGCGACAAAGTGCAGGTCAAGGTTTTGTCTCGGTTGCCACGAAAGTCGGTGAAGTATTAAATAGTGGTAGTTGGCAAACTCAACGCTTAGACTTTGACAACAATGGCTTACTGTTAGAAGTGGATGCACTCAGCTTGAGTGACTTAGAACAATTACGCCAACAATTGACCAATCAAGGTTTAACGACAGAAACATTAAGTGCCAATAGTCAAGGTACAGGTATTCGTGGTCGTTTACGCATTAGTGAGAGCAGTTAATGGACGCTATAGAAAATTACTTAAATCGATTAAGCCCCCGTGACCGTGTGGTTGTCATTTTGTTGGCCATTTTTGTGGTGTTGTCTTTAATGAGTTTAGGCGCATTAAATTTGCATCGGTCGGCAGAAAAAGCACAACAGCAAGCCTCACAAGAAAAAGAATTATTAGCATGGTTGCAAGCCAGTACGCCGTTGTTAAATGGTGCAGGTTCAAATAATGGTATGTCGGTATTAGACACCGTGAGTGCCAGTGCTGGCGGCTCAGGTATTAATATGCAACGTTTTGAGCCTGATGGTGACAGTGTCCGCGTCTGGTTAGAAGGTGCGGATTTTGCCAAAGTGGCCAGTTGGTTAAATAACCTAACACAACAAGGGGTAAAAGCGCAGGAAGTGCATTTTGAACAGGACAGTAAAGGCCTAAATGTACGTTTGGTGTTTGGACGTTAGAAAAAGGCAATAAAGCAAATGCTGCAAAAGATATTTCTTATTGATCACTCAGCAACTTTAATTACGGCATGGCAGCAAGCGTTTCTTGGTTGTGACAATGTGGAAGTTTTTTTAGGTGATTTTTTCTCACACCATGCGGATGCAATGGTGAGTCCCGCTAACAGTTTTGGGATTATGGATGGTGGCTTGGATTTGGCTATTCGATATGAGCTAGGGTTTGATGTTGAACAAAAAGTGCAGAAAGCAATCTTAGACGACTTTTATGGTGAGTTGCCCGTAGGTGCCGCCGTTATTGTGGAAACAAATCATGAAAAATGGCCATTCTTAATCGCCGCACCGACCATGAGAGTGCCAGAAAATATATCGAAGACGCTGAATGCCTATGTCGCATTTCGCGCTGTGCTCTTAGCAATTCAGCGTCATAATGAAACGAGCCACAGAAAAATTAACAGCTTTGTTTGTTCGGGATTAGGGACTGGTGTAGGTGGTGTTGATCCTCAGAAGTGCGCACAGCAGATGCACGCCGCTTTTTTGAGTATGTCGAAGCCTGCGCGTATTGCTAGCTATAATGAGATTCGTAGCCAGCATAAAAAACTTCATACAATTTAGCGGCGTTTGGGTAGAGGCGGGTTTAACACTCGTTCGTTAAATTTTCCCTTCAACTTCGCTCAGGGAGCATTTTCTCGTTGGCTGAGCGGAGTCGAAGCCCTATTAAATGGCTAACTCTCTAAAGTCTTGAATCTCTGCACCTCGTTCCCACCATTCCATAAAGCGTGTACGCGCCTGTTGCGCATAAGGTGTGCCTTTGGGCAGAAGTGAGCCATGCCACGGGTCACGATTGGTACAGCGTAACAGGCCAATGTCGTCGGCAACTATCCATGCTTGTGGTTGACTGGCATCAATATCATCATCATGCAGTTGTCGAATATCAATCAGGCTCGATAGTTTACGCGCCAGTTTCACCAAACGATGACCTTCAGTCACCGCCATTGAAGGGTTAGCAATTAACAAACGGGTGACGGTATAACGACTGGAACGGGCAAACGCAGACAACGCGTTAATAAACGCATCGTTATCAAAACGCGCGTGTTCTAGATCGGGCGTGACAATCAAAATTTCTCGTTTACTCTGTGCCAGTAGGGTAATCGCCGCATTTTGTAACATGACTAAATGGGATAGCTCTACCCGAATGTCAGTTTCACCTAAGATAAACGGCGGCAACAACTCATCGGTAAACATGGGCAAAGGACGAGCAACAATAGTGTCCTCGTCGTCTTTGACAATAACCAAATGATGCGGTAAGTCTTCGGGCAAGACAAACTCAATTATCCCGTCATCCGTTGTTTCTGTGGCTGTATTATCATTAGGTGTGTTAGTCATTTTAATCCTCTAACAATAACCAAAAGCCTGCGCTTAATTGGTCACATAGCCAGTTAATGTTGTCATGGTCTTCTAAGTGTGATTGTAGCTCATGCCATGTTAATTGACAGTTATCTGCCAATAATGCCATAAAATCCGCCTTTGCATGAAACTCGGAGGGTTCTATTTCTTCGCCGTTAATATAGAGCTGTTGGGCTTGCCCTTGTTCACCGACATAGACAAAGCGTGAGGCAGGGTCACGGCAAATAATCGTCCCTTGTTGTAAGCGCGTGATTAACTCTTCAGGGGCAATTTCTTCACCCATTGCTTCATAATCATCATATTTGGGTTCGCTTAAAAAAGGCGCGAGTGCGGTGCTTAAAATATCAGGATTACTCAGTAGCGACAGTATTTTTTGTTGTAAGTCTTGAAGATGTTGCGGGTTTAACCACGCGCTGTGTGTTTGTGCCGTTAACTGAGGGTCACTGTACAGCGATTCTGCGCCTGTATGCTCTAAGGCAACATCAACCAAGCGTTCCAGTGCATGGGTTAAGGCAGGCGCACGAAAGCCAAAGGAGAATGTTAAGCACTCGTTTTCAGCGACACCATAATGCGCTAAACGGGGCGGTACATATAACAAATCACCTGCGTTCACCACTTCATCAAAGGTAACAGGCATATCGGCCAAAATACGCAAGGGAGTGTTGGCAACTAAAGGCGTGTCTTTATCGCAAAACTCACCTAACTGCCAGCGGCGTTGACCGCCACCTTGCACTAAAAAGACATCATATTGATCAAAATGCTTACCCACTGAGCCACCTTGTGGCGCGTAGGAAATCATAATGTCATCGGTGCGCCAACTGGGAATAAAACTAAAGTTTTGCCAATACACTGCTAGTTCAGGAAAGTAATGGTCAACTGCTTGCACCAGTAATGTCCAATGAGTTTTAGGTAGTTGTTTGTATTGTTTAACGGTAAATGGGCCTTTGCGTAATGCCCATTTTTTATTGCCATCTTGCTCAAGAACAATACGTGCTTCAATACTTTCTTCTTGCGCTAATTCCATTAAGTCTTCTTTTCCAACTAATGCTGCTAGGTTAGGAAAAGCATTACGGACTAATAACGGTTTTTTTTGCCAATAATCGCGTAGAAATTCGTCCGCAGTCAGGCCGCCTAAATGGGCGAGAGGAATGTTGGTCTTCATAAAGTTATCCTTAAAACGTGCTGGTCGGCCACACGGCCAACAAGGTGTCACGTAAACATTGGTCAAAGAGTTCAGTTTTCACCGTAACAATCGGTGCGGGTAGTTTTGATTCTAAACGCGCATATAAGCGCAATAAATAACCGTCTAAGTCTTCTTGAGCAGCAATAAACTCGCTTTCTTGGCTTTGTGATTTTAAGTCGAGTAAGTCATCAATTTGGTCTCGAATATCACCACTGGGTAAATAGGTGCTCACTAAGTCTTGAAAGCGCATCGGTGGCTGTGTGCCTTTATCAATGACCCACTGCGCGGCTAATAACGCTCTAAACATGTATAAATATTTTTTCAGGCGAATATCACGACTTTCTACCAGTTTATTGACATCGTTACGCGCCATTGATAAATAATGATGGCATGACGATAGCGGTAAAAACGCCGATTGGGTCAGTGTTTTTAGTGGCGCAATGCCTGCATCATGTTGGCGGTAAATAATCGGCGATGACAACCACTCCATGAGTGACGGGTTTGATTTACGTAATAAACCCAAGGCTTTTTTAATATCCCAACCGTTAATGTCTAATAGGCCGTTAATCGGTTCTTCAATGACATCGCGTTTATCAAACACTCGAATATAGGACGAGGGCTTTTGGGTGTAAATAAATCGGACATCATAGTCACTATCAGGTGATGGAAAGCCCCATGCACGGCTACCCGACTCACAGGCAAAGAGAATGGTGACATCGTGCTCTTGTTCGATTTGGCTGAGATGTTGTTGGATAATGGTTTGCATGGTGTTTTTTACATCTTTTATCGGTGGCGACGACAACATTGTAGGGGCGGCTTTAACCGCCAAGTTGGATTTTGGTCGAATGAATTCGCCCCTACAATGTGGTGTTAAACGGCTTTAGCTTGGCTAACAGCATTGCCAATATAATTGGCAGGTGTCAGCGCACGCAGTTGTTCTTTGGCTTCTTCGGGTAAACTCGCTAAATCGTCCGTTTCAATAAAGGCTTGAATATCGGTGGCGGTGATGACTTTGCCACGGGTAAACGCTTTTAACTTTTCATACGGTTCAGAGATGCCATAACGACGCATCACCGTTTGAATGGGTTCAGCTAAAACTTCCCATGCGCTATCTAAATCACCTGCAACACGCGTAGGATTGACTTCTAATTTACCAATACCTTTTAACGCGGATTCGTAGGAAATCAAGCTGTGTGCCAAACCGACACCCAAATTACGCAAGACAGTGGAGTCAGTTAAGTCACGCTGCCAACGTGAAATCGGTAATTTTTCGCCGAGATGCGCCAAAATAGCATTTGCTAAACCTAAATTGCCTTCAGAGTTTTCAAAGTCAATCGGGTTAACTTTATGCGGCATGGTGGACGAACCGACTTCACCGTCTTTTAAGCGTTGCTTGAAATAACCTAAGGAAATATAACCCCAAATATCACGATTAAAATCAATCAAAATGGTATTAAAGCGACGAATACCATCAAACAATTCCGCGATGTAATCATGTGGTTCGATTTGGGTGGTGTAAGGGTTAAACTGTAAACCTAAGCCTTCGACAAATTGTTGCGCGATAGTTTGCCAATCTAAATTCGGATAAGCCGAATAATGGGCATTGTAGTTACCCACTGCGCCATTGATTTTGCCTAGAATCTCGACACTTTCGATTTGTTTAATTTGACGGCCTAGGCGATAAGCAACGTTCGCCATTTCTTTACCCAATGTCGTCGGTGAGGCAGTTTGACCGTGAGTACGCGATAACATGGGCATGTCAGCAAAGTTGTGTGCCAATTGACGAATGGCTTGATAGACCGCATTCATTTGTTCTAAGACAATGTCACGACCCGCTTTGAGCATTAAACCGTGACTGAGGTTGTTAATGTCTTCCGAAGTACAGGCAAAGTGAATAAATTCATTGACAGCTTGCAGTTCGGGCAGTGCCGAAACTTTATCTTTTAAAAAGTATTCTACTGCTTTGACATCATGATTCGTGGTGCGTTCTTTGTGCTTAATCCACTCGGCATCGGTTTCAGAAAAGTTGTCTACTAACTGATTTAAAAAGGCATTAGCCGCGCCAGAGAATTCAGGTACTTCTTGAATATTTGGATTGTGACTAAGTTGTTGTAACCAACGAACTTCGACAATAACACGGGCGCGAATCAGGCCAAACTCACTAAACCACGGACGAAGGCTATCGGCTTTGCTGGCATAACGGCCATCAATAGGGGATAGGGCGGTGAGGGTGCTTAACATAAACGCGCTCCAAAAAGGCTCAGATTTTCTAAAGGCAGGGCTTACGCATCGCACCGCGAAGCGCGGTTTGTGAACATGAGGCCGCCACAAGCGGCTGAAGTGTGAACAAATAAGCGATAACAGCGTAAGCCCTAAAAAAAGCGAATGATAAAGGATTCGTCGGATGGCTGCATCTATTGCGAGGGGTTGGGCGATAATGAGTGTGAGAAAAAGCGAATATTCTTTAATAAATAGTTGTACGGTTTAGCCACTACCAATATTTTGCACTTCCAAGTAATGAACTCAGTAAAAAAAGAGCCTGACTAGCAGGCTCAAAAGGGTAATCGTTTGTCGCGACTCTTAAGCAGCAACCGACTCTTTAACTATTTCCTGTGTGATTTTATTATCCACATTGGCAGGTTGAATATAGTGATACTTAGCCATAATCTCATGACGACGTGATGGGTCGATATTGGCTTTTGACAAATCGCCTTTGTAATGTTGCACAACACGCTCATCCATCAAACTGTACCACCAGCTTGGAATGTACGCAGGCAACAACATGGATGCATAACCACTTGGCAATTGCGGCGCATTTTCAAAATGACGCAAGGCTTGGAAGCTACGGCTTGGATGTGCATGATGGTCAGAGTGACGTTGTAATTGATACAAGAACAAGTTAGTTACCACATGGTTGCTGTTCCAGCTATGTTCAGGCGCAGTACGAACATATTTACCATTCGGTAGCTTTTCGCGTTTTAAACCATAGTGTTCAACATAGTTAATCACTTCTAATAAGCTTGCGCCATAAGCACCTTGACCAATTAAGAATGGAATCGCACGCGGGCCACAAACAGCCGTTGTTAAACCCAAGAAACCAGCAGACATTGCCCAGCCTTGCAATAATTCATTTTCCAATGACCAAAAGCTTTTACCTTTACGCTCTAAACGTTCAGTTTCAATTTTAACGGCAGATTTAAAACCACCAATCACTGTACGTGGTAAGAATTTCCAAAAGCTTTCACCTAAACGGCTGCTCGCTGGATCTTCTGGCGTGGCAACACGTTTGTGATGGCCAAAGTTGTGTTCAACCGCAAAGTGGGTGTAGCCTGTCGGGGCGAGTGCTAGCATGGCTAATAAACGGTCAGCTTTATCATGTTTGTGACCGAGTTCGTGTGCGGTGTTGATAGCAATACCATTGATAGCACCGACAGAAAAAGTTAAGCCAATACGATCAGCAACGGGTGTACTTTTACGACTCGCTAACCAAGCACCTAAAAAAGTGACCGCATATTGAGCAGGAATAAAGGCCTTAACAATACGGCCATAATACTTATCGTTTTCTAATTCTTGAACCGCTGACGCAGGTGGATTACTTTTGTCTTCACCAATTAAACGATCAATGGCAGGAATGACGCCATGTACTAGAATAGGGCCAGTCCACGCAAGAGCACGTAAACGCTTGGGGGCAATCGCGTAAGCACTGAGAGCAGCTAAACCAATCACAGGTAGAGCAGGACTCAATAACCATAAATAGCGTTTTGGGTCTTTCCACGGTGTTTTGTTGTCGCTGTTAGTCAATAAGTCATCGCGTGTTTTTGCGTTCATGTTGTTAAACCTTGTTGGACGATTTGTATGTTAATCTTGCCCAATAAGAACTAAAGAAACCAGTTGTCAGCGTCCACCAAACCTGCGTCAAACGCCGACATTGTACAATGGCACATTAATTGTGTATTTTTGTGCGCTCTTTTCTCACTTAGAAACATGTATTTTTGAGGGTTAACACTATCTATGGACGCATTAAGCCATATTTTGGAAGAAGTTCATCTTAGGGCGGCAGAATATTTATATGTCAGCGGCCATGACCGTTGGTGCTTTGGCTTGCAAGAACAAACGATTTTTTATGTCATTTTAACAGGGTCGGTTCGTCTCGTATTACCCAATGTAGAAGAACGAATGTTAGAGTCTGGAGATATTGTTTTTATTCCAGCAGGCGCAGAGCACCGATTGTTGCATCCGAATGCCACATGGAAAAATCACAGTTTGCTCCATGAATTTAATGGTCATCGTAATGATCCTGTTCACTTAGGGGAAGGTTTAAGTAATTGTTTGATTTTGTCGGTACGCTGTTTGTTAGATGTGGAAATGGCTCGGCCATTATTGTCGTCTTTACCACCCAGTATTGTGATTCAACAAGGTTTAGATGGTAGCGGCCCTGCATGGTTACGTTTAGGTTTAGATTTTTTGGCATTAGAATCAGAATTATATCGACCAGGACGAGATACCTTAATTAATCGTTTAATTAGTATGTTTTTAATTGAATGTGTGCGTGATTATGTTGAGCAACTACCTAAAAGTGCCAATAATTGGTTGAATGCAGTCCGTGATCCGTATTTATCCCCCGTACTGAGTGCTATTCATGCTAAGCCTGCGTATGCGTGGACTGTCGTTGAGTTGGCGAGTATTGCTTGTTTGTCGCGTTCGGCGTTTGCAGAGCGATTTTCTCAAATGATAGGTCAGCCACCGTTGGCGTATTTAACACAATATCGTTTACGGTTAGCGACGCGTATGTTGATACAACAAGACATGAGTATTGGCAAAATTAGTGAAAAAGTTGGTTATGCTTCAGAAACAGCATTTAGTCAGGCATTTAAACGACAATATGAAGTGTCACCGAGTCAGTATAAAAAAGAGCATGGTTTGTCGTTTGGGCTTGCTGTTGAGTAAAGAAAAAATTTAGCTTTTGTGACAACTAAAACAACATAACAGCCAATGGCGTGTGTGCGGATGTTTGACACTGTTGGCCAATACTCCATTATCGAAAAAGAGCATAAATATGATGAAATCAACCCATGAAACGTCTAATCCACCCCGATGGACTCGTGCTATTGCATGGTTTACCAATCCACACGGTTTAAATAACGATAAAAAATTACGCAAAGCGGTCAATGGTAAAGTTGTACTGATTACTGGCGCATCGTTTGGTATTGGCGAAGCCACAGCGCAACGTATGGCGGCAATGGGCGCGATTGTGGTGTTGGTGGCGCGTAGTGCCGACAAATTAGAACAAGTGGCAACGGCAATTCGAGCGACAGGCGGCAAAGCATTTACCTACACCACCGATTTAAGTAAACCTGACGAGGCTAAAAAACTAGCAGAAGATGTCCTTCGTGATCATGGTCATGTTGATGTGTTGATTAACAATGCAGGTCGTTCGATTCGTCGTTCTATTTCGTTGTCAGTTGACCGCTTTCATGATTTTGAACGGACGATGGCCATTAACTATCTTGGGCCAGTACAATTGGTGTTGTCGTTATTACCGTCGATGCAAGCACGCAAACAAGGGCATATTGTCAATATTTCTACATGGGGCGTGCGTATGCCACCGGGTGCACGATGGGCGGCATATCAAGCATCGAAAGGGGCGTTTGATACATGGTTGCGCAGTGTTGCTTTAGAAATTAAAGCAGATGGTATTACTACAACCTCTATTTATCCTGCCATTGTCTATACCCGTATGAGCGCACCAACACCGGGAATGCACTCCTTACCGGGCATGACGACAGACGATGCCGCTCATGTGATTGAATTAGCAGTAGTCGAAAAACCGTTTGAAATTACACCACCGTGGCTGCATTCGTGGCAAATCGCTTCTGTTATTTTGCCAACACCCATGCGTAAAAGCATGGAGTGGGTTTTTAAATTGACCAAAGACAGTGAAGCGAGTTCCAGAACCGTTAAATAACAATACAGATATAAAGGGCTATTTCAAAATTGCCCTTTATATTAAATCACCTTGGAAAAACGCTGCTGTTGCCCTTGCCGTAAATAAATATCAAATACCATACAAATATTACGAATCAGTAAACGGCCTCGCGGTAAAACCTGTATGGCCGTTTTATCGAGTGTAATCAAACCATCATTGGCCATGACGGCTAATTGACGAAGTTCTTCGGCAAAATAATCAGCAAAGTCGATATTCCATGTCTGCTCTAAACTGGAAATATCTATCTTAAACAAGCAGATAAGTTGCGTAATTAACTCTCTTCGGAGTTTGTCATCAGTTGTTAAACGCACACCACGATAGACGGGTAATTTGCCTGTGCTGACACACTGATGATACTCCTCTAATGTTTTGACGTTTTGGCTATAGGTATCATCGACCATACCAATGGAGGTAATGCCTAAACCAATTAAGTCACAGCCTGCATGAGTGCTATACCCTTGAAAGTTGCGATACAACGTCCCATTTTCTTGTGCCAATGCCAGTTCGTCATCAGGTTTGGCAAAGTGATCCATGCCAATATAGACATATCCTGCTTGTTGTAAGCGTTCAATAACATATTGCAAAATGGCTAATTTGGTGGCGGCAGAGGGCAGTGTATTTTCATCCATTTGTTTTTGCACTTTAAATAAGTGCGGTAAATGAGCGTAATTAAACACCGACAGACGATCAGGATTTAACGCTAAAACTTTATCTAAGGTAAGAGAGAAAGATTCAACCGTTTGAAAAGGCAAGCCGTAAATTAAATCAATGTTGATAGAGTGAAAACCCGAGGCTCGTGCGGCATCAACTGCTGCTGCTGTTTGCTCTAATGATTGAATACGATTAACGGCCACTTGAACTTTAGGGTCAAAGTCTTGGACACCAAAACTCATGCGATTAAATCCCAGTTGTCGTAATAGAACGATTTTTGCTGGTGTGACTTCGCGCGGGTCAATCTCAATAGAATAGTCGCCTTTGTCTTCTTCTAATAAATAAAAATGTTGGCGTAACTTATTCATCAGGCTAGTGATTTCATCATCACTAATAAATGTGGGTGTACCGCCGCCAAAATGTAATTGGCTGACAGGACGCTTTTCGGTAAAGCGGGCGGCTTGTAATTCAATTTCGTGGTGCAAGTCATCTAAGTAGGGTGAGGCGCGTTTACGGTTGGCGGTAATGATTTTGTTACAGGCGCAATAATAACAAACCGTGCCACAAAAGGGTAAATGCACATATAGCGATAAAGGTCGTTGGCTGTTATTACTATCGTGAATAGCTTGTAGATATTCGGTTTCATCAAATTGATTATGAAACTGAACCGCCGTGGGATATGACGTATAACGAGGACCTGCTAAGTCATAACGCTGGATAAGATCGACATCAAACTCAATAGAACTATTCATACAAGGACTCGACAGTATTTGTCCTTATAGTTTATAGGGGAATGCGTTGCTAATACATACTAATAATGGATTAGCATTAACGCCAAGAGTGATTATTTTTTGCTGTGTTTCATTAAGAACTTATCTAATTGATTGGCAAAGGCGACTTTGTCTTTTGCACCATAGCCCGACGTAAAACTTTGTACTTGCCCTGTTTCACGTAACTCCGTCATTAAGTTACGCATGGTTAAGCGATTACCAATGGTTTCTGGAGTATAAAATGTTCCGCGTGGATTCAGTGCGTACACACCCTTAGCAACAACTGCCGCAGCTAAAGGAATATCGGCGGTAATGACTAAATCGCCCGTTTGTGATTGCTCAACAATCCAATTATCTGCCACATCAAAACCCGAAGGCACTTGTACGGAGCGAATGATTTTGGAGGCAGGCACTTTGACCCACTGATTAGCCACCAGCGTCATGGGGACTTGTAAGCGTTCAGCCGCACGAAATAAGACTTCTTTGACGACGACAGGACAGGCATCAGCATCGACCCAAATCTGCATTGGTATTATTCCTTGATAATTTTTAAGCTTTCAATGGCATCGGGTAAATCTTCAAAGTTGGTGACGATGGCATCAGGTTGCATGGTTAATGGCCACGGCTGATTTAACCAATTCACCCAAATAGTTTTCATGCCGACATCGCGTGCCGCTTGAATATCTTGAATTGGGTGATCACCAATATGAATCGCTTCATGGGGAGCGGCTTTGGCTTGTTCGAGCGCTTGATGAAACATCGCAGGGTGAGGCTTGGCAAAACCGACACCTGCTGCCGATAAATGATGGCTAAACAAGTGGCCTATGCCAATTTTTTGCACGTCAGCGTTGCCATTACTCAGCGCGTACATTGGATATTGGCACGCTAAATCTTCTAAGGTTTCTAAGACGTAGGGAAAGTATTGCACGATGTTGCGTTGTTGTTGAAAGACTTCATATGCTTTTTTGACAATATAATTGACATCGCCCTGAACATGACCGTCCAATACTTGGCGCAAGGTTTTTAACCGTAGCTGGGTTAAGTCATGGCGAATATCGGGATGTTCAACACTGATTTTTTCTTTGTATTGTTCAAATTGAATCGTGCTGACTTTGAAGCGTAATTCAGGTTGGTTCTGATAAATCCATTCCATCATCGCATTTTCTGCGCGTGCGATAATCGGGTCAACTGACCATAAGGTGTTGTCTAAATCAAAGGTGAGCAGTTTTATCATTCTTTCTTCGCCCGAGGATGTGCCTTTTCGTACACATTGGCTAAATGTTGGTAGTCCAAATGGGTATAAATTTGAGTGGTACTAATACTGGCATGACCGAGTAATTCTTGCACCGCTCGCAAGTCCTGACTAGATTCTAGCAGATGTGAAGCAAAACAGTGACGTAATAAATGCGGATGTAGGTGTTGGGCGATACCAATTCGTCGTGCTTGTGCTTCTAAAGCATATTGAATGGCACGTTCGGTGAATCGGCCACCGCGTTCACTTAAAAAAATCCAGTCGCTACTATCCGCTTTGATAAAGTCACTGCGAATGCGTAACCATTCTCTGATGGCGAGTGAGGCTTTACGACCAATAGGTAAGACACGCGTTTTACGACCTTTACCTGTCACCGTGATTAAGCCGCCATTTAAGTCGATATCGGTAAGATGAGTATTGCTGAGTTCTGAGACCCGTAAGCCGCTGGAATAAAACAACTCCATGACGGCTTTGTCACGAATCCACAGTTTAATGGCATGTTCACCTTCGGGTGGCGGTGCATCTAATAGTGCATTAACGACATCAACATCCATAACATGAGGTAATTCGCGTGTTTGGCGTTTGATTTTAAAGGCACGAGCAGGGTTGTAACTGACTTTACCCTGTTGCCCTAGCCAATCATAAAAGCCACGCATCGCCGATAACATGCGTTGTATGCTTGTAGGCAATAAGGAGTTGGTGGATAGCAGAGGGCCAATAAAAGCGGTGAGTCGGTCTTGGTCAACTTCAGCCCATTCCTCACAGCCTTGACTGACTAAAAAGTTGGCAAGTTTACTGAGGTCACGACGATAAGCAGCCAACGTATGTTCGGAAACATAACGTTGACTATGCAGTATGCCTAACCAAGCTTCGAGGTCATCAAGGAGGATGTCGAGCGAGGAGGCGTGATGATTACCACTCATACATACGCAACACACCATCAAACACCCGTGCCGTAGGGCCTGTCATCCACACAGGATAACCTTCACCTTGCCAACGAATATCAAGCTCACCACCACGCAGTTGCACACGTACACGCTCATCCAATAAACCTTGTTGAATGCCAGCGACGACGGCGGCGCAAGTGCCTGTCCCACACGCTAAGGTTTCACCCGTGCCACGTTCAAAGACGCGTAACCGTGCATTGTTACGATCAACAATTTGCAAAAATCCAACATTGACTCGTTCAGGAAAACGCGGGTGACACTCTAGAGGACGACCAATTTCACGGACAGGCGCAGTGTCAACATTATCCACCAAAATCACGGCATGAGGATTGCCCATACTGACGGCACTGATTTCAAACATCCTATTAGCGACTTCTATGGGGTAGGTTAATGCTCGTTGTTCGGCAATAAATGGTATTTCTGCTGGCTCTAAACGAGGCACACCCATATTGACGCGTACCCAACCATTAGGCGCAATATTCAACTCAATAATGCCGCTCGCAGTTTCAACAACCAGTTTACTTTTTCGGGTCAATTTACGGTCACGGACAAAACGGGCGAAACAACGCGCACCGTTACCACATTGCTGAACTTCTGAACCATCGGCATTAAAAATGCGATAGCAAAAATCAACATCGGGACGCGAAGGGGGTTCAACCAATAATAATTGGTCAAAGCCCACCCCAAAATGGCGGTCGGCAATTTGTTTGATTTGATACGTTTCTAAACGCGCTCGTTGGGTGATACAGTCAATCACCACAAAATCATTGCCGAGGCCATGCATCTTGGTAAATTCCAGACGCATAACGGCTCTCTCTTAAATTGTAAATACTTGTCGTCTATAGTGGCGTTAAGGCAACACAGATTCAAGTGCTAATAAGTCGGCAATGCTTTCGCGACGGCGAATAACAAACGATTGTGCGCCATCTACCATGATTTCGGCGGCACGGCCACGCGTGTTGTAGTTTGAACTCATAACAAAACCATAAGCACCTGCACCACAAACCGCTAATAAATCACCTGCTTCAATGGCAAGTTCACGCTCTTTACCTAAAAAGTCGCCCGTTTCACAGACTGCACCCACCACATCATAGACTTGCGTGTCGGTTAGGCGAGGTGAAACAGGAATAATATCCATCCACGCGCTATACAACGACGGACGAATCAAGTCGTTCATCGCAGCATCAACAATGGCAAAGTTTTTATGTGGTGTCGGTTTTAAGAACTCAACTTTAGTTAACAGAATACCCGCATTGGCGGCAATGGCACGGCCAGGTTCTAAATATATTTTTAGGTTGCGACCTTGTAGTTTTGGCAATAACGCATTGGCATATTCGGCAGGTGTTGGCGGCACTTCGTCACGATAACGCACGCCTAAACCACCACCAATATCTAAATGTTCGATGTTAATACCCAGAGTAGTCAGCGTATCAATCATGGTTAAAATACGGTCTAAGGCATCGGCAAAGGGAGTAGTAGTGGTGAGTTGTGAGCCAATGTGACAGTCAATGCCAATCACTTCAAGACCTTCTAATTGGGCAGCATATTGATAGACGGCAATAGCGTCATCAATGGCAACACCAAATTTGTTTTCTTTTAATCCTGTCGAAATGTACGGATGTGTTTGGGCATCGACATCAGGATTTACCCGCAACGAGACACGCGCTTTTTTACCAACGGCAATCGCTACTTCATTGATACGTGCTAATTCGGCATAAGATTCAACATTAAAACAAGCAATGCCCACTTCTAATGCTGTTTTTATTTCTGTTTGTTGTTTGCCTAAACCCGAAAATACCACTTTGCTGGCATCGCCACCTGCGGCCAAGACACGGGCTAACTCACCCCCTGAAACAATATCAAAACCTGAGCCTAAACGTGCTAAGACATTTAAGACAGCTAAATTAGAGTTCGCTTTAACGGCATAACAGACTTGATGAGGCACAGAGGCAAAGGCATTATCAAAGGCACGATAATGACTTTCTAAAGCGGCACGAGAATACACATATAACGGTGTGCCAAAACGTTGAGCCAGTTCGCTAAGGGAGTTTTGTTCGGCAGATAGTGTGCCGTCGAGATAGTGAAAAAATGACATGATAGTGACGCTCAAAAATTAAGGCTGAGAAATAGGGGGTGTGTTGGGTGGATTTTTAGCAGGTAAATATAATCCTCCTTTTTGGCCACACGCCGACAATAAGAATAAGCAGACAAACAACGCTAAATAACGCATGATGATTCAACGATAGCGAGAGTGAAAATTGCTGCTATGCTAACGGAATCGTGGTCAGAAAACAAAAATTGGTGCTATAAAAAGACACTTGTCTGTATTTAATTTAGGAGAAATTTATGACTTCACAAGCCACTGTCGCGTTAATGCCCGAAATGGCACTTGCCGCCGCCGAAAATGACGCTCCCCTTAGCTTTGCCAGTTTTGAGGAGTTTTATCCTTTTTATCTCAGTCAACATCAAGACCAAACCTGTAGAAGACTACACTTTGTTGGTAGTAGTTTGGGTTTGTTAGGCTTAGGTGCAGCCGTAGTCACGGGCAAAAAACGCTATATCGCGGCGGGTATTGTTGCGGGTTATGGTTGTGCATGGGTGGGACATTTCTTTTTTGAGCATAATAAGCCCGCAACGTTTAAGTATCCACTGTATAGCTTTATGGGGGATTGGGTGATGTATAAAGATATGCTGACGGGGAAAATACCGCTGTAGGTAAATGTTCTATCAGTCAAATGTTGAATGGTTTGACTGATAGAACATTATGTTGTAATTAAAACGGATTGTTCAAATAAGCAAACGCCGTGATAAACGCCGCTTCTTGAAATTGCTTAAGTTCTGTTTCTTTAAACGGAATATGCAAAGGATGTGCTTTTAAACTTTCTTTACGTTGGCTAGACGACATGAGCCGCAGGTTTAAGTCGGGGGATAATTGTAACGCCGCTTCTAATTTAAAACCCACCGCACTGCCAGCAAATTTACCTCTCATTTCGCGTTGGCGAATAATCACACGGTCAACGTTATAGTCTTGCATGAGTTTGACAAACGAAAACTGGAACGCTTTCATTTGCGCGCTGTCATACGAATCTGCAACAACCAGTCGCTGCACACGGCAGGGAGATACTTCAAATAAACTATCGGACAATGACAATATGCAAATAACAGCTTCGTTACCTTGTAATTCAACACCACAGACTTTCATGTAATCACCTAATAATAAAGGGCTTGTAGAGGCAAGGATAAATAATATATTGGACATTGACTCAAATTAAACCTTCGACTCCGCTCAGGGAGAGTTTCTCCGTTGGCTGAGCGGAGTCGAAGCCATTTTTCTGAGACTGCAATACTCAATAGATTAAGAGCGTTGCTGTGTTTCTTTGATGAGGAGTCGCAACTCCTCAAGAATTTGTCCACGCGTAAATAATAAGTGCCAACGACGACCGCCTAAACGCTTCCAAAGCCATGCCGCGCGTACACCTGCCAACAAACTGGCGCGGATTTGTTCGGCCATGCCAACTGTTTTCAGTCGTTGCTCGTTCCCTTTCACTTGAATGCGAAATTTGAGTGTGCCAAGGGTGTCAACATAGGCACCCGCTAAGTTGTTCACCATGCCTTGCGCTAAAATATCATTATCAAAATGGGGGAGTTGGCGTTGCGCTTGCTCTAAACGTTGCCGTAACAACGTTAACAGTGACGATGATTTGCTCAGCTGACCTTCAATATGAATCATGCCAAGAGCATAACTCAGTTTCTCGGTCTGGCGGCTATCACCACCAGCATCCATTAAGCATGCTTCAAGCGTTTTGATGCCTAATTCAAGTGCTTTGGCATTGCCATAAATCGCTTCAGGGTTATCAGTATCAAACACTAAGGTACTATCGAGCAGCGTTTTGAGCGCATCTTTATCGGCAACTCCTTTCCATGCCAAGCTTTCTGCCACGGCGGCGGCTTGAAACACAGCGGCTAAGGCTAAAGTTTTTTGTCTGTTAACGTCACTCATTGCACACCAACTTTACTTTCAATGACACCGCCGCCTAAACAGACTTCACCCTGATAAAAGACCACCGATTGACCCGGTGTGACCGCACGTTGTGGTTGGTCAAAGGTCACACGTAAGCCATTGCCTTCGATTGTGACTACACAGCCTTGGTCAGGTTGGCGATAACGTGTTTTCGCGGTGCAACGTAACGGCATTTCAGGGGCTGTGCCAGCTACCCAATCCATGTTTTGGGTAAATAAGCTACGACTCATGAGTAGAGGATGTTCGTGGCCTTGACCGATAATCAATTTCTTATGAGCTAAGTCTTTATCAACGACAAACCACGGGGCTTCCGCACTGTTTTTTACGCCACCAATACCAATACCTTGACGTTGGCCGAAGGTGTAATACATCAAGCCTAAGTGCTCGCCAATGACTTTACCTTCGTCCGTGACAATTTCACCTGCTTGAGCTGGTAAATACTGACTCAAAAAGTCGCGAAAACGGCGTTCACCAATAAAACAAATGCCTGTTGAGTCTTTTTTGGCGTGATTAATAAAGCCTTGCTCGGCGGCAATGCGTCGCACTTCAGGCTTAGGTAGCTCACCCACAGGAAATAATGTCCGTGCGATTTGTTTGCCACTCACCGCATGTAAAAAATAACTTTGGTCTTTGTTGCCATCCAAACCCCGAAGTAACTGAGCACAATCGGTATCGTCACTACGACGGGTGTAATGACCTGTTGCAATAAAATCCGCACCCAAAACGATGGCATAGTCCAAAAATGCTTTAAATTTGATTTCTTTATTGCACAAAATGTCGGGATTGGGTGTGCGTCCTGCTTGGTATTCCGCCAAAAAGTGTTCAAAGACGCGATCCCAGTATTCACTGGCAAAGTTAGCGGTATGTAGTTTAATCCCGAGTTTGTCGCAAACGGCTTGAGCATCGGCTAAGTCTTCTTTCGCCGTACAATAGTCTGTTCCGTCATCTTCTTCCCAGTTTTTCATAAACAAGCCTTCAACGTGATAGCCTTGTTGAAGAAGAAGATAAGCCGACACCGAAGAGTCAACACCGCCAGACATGCCGACGATCACTTTTAACGTAGAAGTAGGGGCAAGATGATTCATTTAGACGTGGAATGCTCGTAAATGGCTGATAAAGGAAAGGATTGTCCCTTTTGATAGTCTTTAATACATTGGATCACTAACGGACTACGTGCGCGTTGAGAAGCTTCAAGCTCCTCTAAGCCAATCCAAACAGCACGTATGATACCCTCATCGAGTGGCCGTTCGTAGTGGTGCAAGGCTTTAGCAATAAAACAAACCCGATAATACGTAGTTTCTGGCGTGTGTTCGGGAGTGTAAGTGTAAATTCCGAGTAATGCTGTCGGCTCTACATCCCAACCCGTTTCTTCTAAGGCTTCACGTTTAGCCGCTTCAATCAGGGTTTCGCCTTGTTCAACATGGCCAGCAGGTTGATTATAGACATCAACATGAGAGGAGGTGGTTTCCTCTTCAACTAATAAAAAAGTGCCTTCTCGTTCGACAATAACGGCGACAGTGACGTGGGGTTGCCAAGTCATGTAGTTCTCCTTTACGTATTGATAATGCGGCAAAATTCGGATCAAAAGGCGTAGTTGCCTAGAAAATACCGCGTGATTCGTTAAAAAAAGGCATAATCGCATTTTAGGACCTACGCGGTTATCGTTTATTTGCGCGCTAAATAATCGTTTTCAATGATTTTTAGGGTGCAAAACGCGCTAATTTCGCTGAAATGCGTCAGTCCTGATTTTGATGATAGACATTATAGCGAGAAAAACATGGTTTTAACGCATTTAGATGAAACAGGTGCAGCGCGTATGGTCGATGTCAGTGATAAAGCACAGACATTTCGAGTTGCTATTGCCGAAGCGCGAGTCAAAATGAAGCCAGAAACCTTAGCCATGATTGTTGAAGGCCGTCATGCCAAAGGCGATGTCTTTGCTGTCGCGCGGATTGCGGGTATTCAAGCGGCTAAACGCACATGGGAGCTGATTCCCCTATGTCATCCATTGATGTTGTCGTCAGCAAAAGTGGAATTACAAGCAGAAGGCAATGATACGGTACTCATCACGTCAACCTGTAAACTGACGGGTCAAACGGGCGTAGAAATGGAGGCATTAACATCAGCATCCATTGCAGCATTGACCATTTATGATATGTGTAAAGCCGTTGACAAAGGTATGGTGATTGAAACAGTCCGTTTATGTCATAAATCGGGTGGTAAATCAGGAGAGTGGAACGTATGACACTTACATTGTGCTATTTTGCCCGTTTCCGTGAAAAATTGGCCATTAGTGAAGAATCTTACCCCTTAGAATCGACGACGTGTACGGTCGAGCAATTGTTAAGGCAACTCGCTGCGCGTGGTGAAGTTTGGTCATCGTTATTTGATGGTTCACAGAATGTTTTGGTGGCAATCAATCAAAACATGGCAACATTAACGTCTTCTGTGTCTGATGGTGATGAAGTGGCTTTTTTTCCGCCTGTCACGGGTGGTTAAGCTTTAAGGGGTGACAACCAAGTTGTCTTAAGAATGGCTTCGATTCTGTTAAACCAGCGCAAAAATGTTCCCTGAGCGGAGTCGAAGGGTAATCATATATAGTAGGAATGTCAAAATGGATGAGTTGCAACAACCCGTTGTTGGTCAAGCAAAAAAGAAAAAAATGGTGGCGGCGGTGGTCGTTGCTGCTTTAATCGCTGTTATGGTTGCCGCGTATTTCGCGCTTTCTGGCAACCAAGCAGAAGATTTATCAGGCGTCTGGAAAAGCCAAGACTCTGGCCAAACCTATGTACTTGACAAAATTGCAGGCGATAAACTGGATTACCGTTTGACTGTGGCAGGTCATCGCTTATTGGTTGAGTCTGTTGATGCGGATGCTACACACCATCAAATTAGCCTAACGGTACGTACCGATTCAGGATTAAAAGCTATTTGGACATTTGCAGTGGCCAAAAATGCCAATGATAAAAAAATATCGTCCTTAACCTTAGATCAAGATGGTTTGGCCGTTGAAAGCTTGATATTTCAACGCCTGTTAACCAATACCGATAAAGTTCGTATTAGTCATTTAAAACCGAACCGTAAAGTTTTATGGTCACCTGCGTTCAGTTGTGAAAAAGCGGCAAGCGATGTTGAGCGTTTAATTTGCACGTATAAAGAACTTGCAGTCATGGACTCACAGGTCAGTCGCTTAGTCAAATCAGCCGATGCCAACACGAAAAATGTGCAAAAAGTATGGCTGAAAGAAGTACGAGATGTGTGTAATGACCTGTCTTGCTTACGTTCCGCTTATCAAGCACGCATAGAAACCTTGACGGTTGTTCCTGATGTCGCTGATCCTGTCGTTGAAGATGAACCTACAGAGGAAGAGTAGAGTAATGATTTCCATTCAGCACCAAGACTTTAGTATTCAAGATGAGATAAAGGCGCTACAAGCACCGAATACAGGCGCAATCGTCAGTTTTGTTGGTTTGGTGCGTGAAATGGCAAGTCATGGTCAGGTGACCGCGATTGAGTTAGAGCATTATCCTGCGATGACGCAAAAGTCATTGGCGGATATTGTGGCGCAAGCCGAACAGCGTTGGCCGTTGTTGGGCGTGCGAGTAATTCATCGTATTGGTTATTTAACGGTGAGTGAGCAGATTGTTTTGGTGGCGGTGGCCAGTCAGCATCGATCAGCCGCTTTTGAAGCGGCTGCCTTCATTATGGACTTTTTGAAAACCAAAGCCCCTTTTTGGAAAAAAGAGTATATCAATGGTGAGGGGCATTGGGTTGATGCCAAAGAAGGGGATACGGTGGCGGTGAGTCGTTGGGGCTAACGTAATGGCGAATCCATCGCCATTTTTTCTGACCCTGTTAACATCATACGCAACATCAATACGGTTGGTTCAGTAATTTCTGCATGTCGTTCACGGGGTAAGTCCAACGCCATTGTACCCATCGCAAACACTAAGCGTGTCATGCCTTTAGCAACGATGGCGGGTTCAAACAAAGGCTTATTTTTAGCAAGTCCAACCCGAATAAGATCGGTACACAGTTCTTCTTCAAAAAAATGTAATTCACGTTCAACGGCTTGCTTAAACGCAGGCGAGCCGACACTGCCTTCCCGTAATAAAATGTGCAACAACGCTTCATTGGTATTGAGTTGCTCCATAAAGCTTTCAACCGACGTGCGAATAATACTGCGTTCAACACTAGCACGCTGCCGTGCAGCACCAACAATTAACCGTAAAGAGCGTCCTGCTTGATCAATTAAAGCAATCGCCAACTCATCCATATCACGAAAGTGACGATAAAAACTATTCGGAGCAATACCTGCTTCACGAGCCACTTCACGCAAGCTCAGTGTTGAAATGCTACGATGAGGGCCAACCAACTTCAACGCAGCAGTAATTAAATCCTCTCGTGAAATAGTGGCTCGGCGACCTTGTGCGCTATGTGGCTGACTTTCTTGTTCTGTGTTGTTAATGTCATGATTCATAAGCGTAGACCATTATTTAATATGTGTTTTTCAGAACGTTATTTTAGCCTATGCCAACGCCAATAAGAACATTGATCTTCGTTATAATTTTATACACTCCCTATATTGCACTGAAATATAAAATAAGTTTTATCAAGAAGGAAATCAGTTAATATACATTTGTATAGACAAGTGTATATTAACTGCTATAATCGCAAAAAACCGATATAGAGCCAGTATATGTTAGCCAAATCACTCAACTTTCGTGATTTCTTTAGTCCTATCATTGCCGCAGATGTCTTTGATTTTTGGGCAGGAGAGTGTCGTTCGTTATTGACATGGCAACGGCCACTGGCGCGTATTGTTAAGCGTCATATTGAAGCTAAAAATACCGTTACTTTTGTGTTAAAACCCAATAAACATTTTTTAGGTTTTAAAGCAGGCCAACATGTCAATATTACGGTTGAAGTGAATGGCACACGCCTTACGCGTAGCTACAGCCTAACTAATATTCCCGATAAAAAAGGTTTGTTAGCGATCACTGTGAAAGCAGTAGAAAATGGAAAAGTTAGCCAGTATTTATGTCAGCATGCACAAGTCGGCGACATTATTGAGTTAGGTCAAGCCTTTGGCGAAATGACGTTAGATGCGACTTCTCATCACAACGCTTATGTTTTTTTAGCGGCGGGTAGTGGTATTACCCCATTAATGAGTTTGATTCGTCAACTCACCGTAGACGAGTTATTACATCCCATCACTTTAATTTATTGGGCAAAAACGCGTGCGGAATTATGTTTTGTACAAGAGTTACAGCGCATTGCAGCTAAAAACAGCCATTTTAGTGTCCATTATGTTTTAACGGCTGAAGCTCATTTACTTGTGGATGAGTTGAGTGGTCGTCCTTCTACTGAATTACTCAAGCAAGTCATTCCTGATATTAAAAATAGCCAAGTATTTGCGTGTGGCAATGCAGGATTTGTCGATTCAGTTCGTGATTTAGTCGCACAACACGCGTTGTCGTTTCACGCTGAATCATTTTCTGCTCCTGTTATTTCGCACTCGTCAGGAGTTGGCACAGTCCGTGTCGAATTAAAAGCCAGTCAAAAAACCTTAGAACTCAGTGCTGGCCAGTCATTGCTGACAGCATTAGAAGCTCAAGGCATTCAAGTATCATCAGGTTGTCGTATGGGCATTTGCAATACGTGCGCCTGTTCTAAATTGGCAGGAGCAACGCAACACATGCTGACGGGCGAGCTAGAAAGCGAACCGCAAAGTGAATTACGCCTCTGTGTCACTCGTGCCCATTCTGATTTGATTTTAGACTTGTAAAAGGAAAATTCCATGAAAAATACGATTCATAATCGCGTCTTATCAACAGCAGAGTTAGCACAATTTGGCGCAGAGCTAGATGCATTACACGCCCGTACTATGGCAGATGTTGGAGAAGTAGATGCACGTTATATTCGTAACATCGTCAAAGCAGTACGTTACAGCGAAGTAGCAGGGCGTGGATTGTTATATGCCAGTATTTTTCCTCCTGCATGGTTTGCGGGTACATCACTACTCGCTTTGTCTAAGATTTTAGAAAATATGGAGCTTGGCCATAACGTCATGCACGGCCAATATGATTGGATGCGTGATCCTCATTTGAATGGTAAAACTTACGAGTGGGATATTGTTGGTACTAGCGATAACTGGCGTAAAACACATAATTTTAAACATCATACATATACCAATATTCGTGGCATGGACGATGACATTGGCTATGGCTTATTACGTTTATTTCCTGAACAACGGTGGAAGCCTTTTTATTTGGGCCAACCTGTATATGCCGTGATTTTTGCCTTGTTGTTTCAATGGGGAGTGGCAATTCAAGATTTGGAATTGGGTAAAGTATTTAGCGGTAAAAAGTCAAAAGCGCAATTTAAAGAAGAATTAAAGCCAATTACTCAAAAAATAAAACGCCAACTGTTAAAAGATTACGTTTTTTTTCCCTTGTTAGCAGGGCCGTTATTTTTGCCTGTGTTATTAGGCAATATGACTGCCAATATCTTGCGCAGTTTATGGACGTTTATGATTATTTTTTGCGGACACTTTACTGCTGATGCTGAAGTGTTCCCTAAGAGTGTTCTAGACAATGAAACTCGTGGTAGTTGGTATTTAAGGCAGTTACGTGGCTCTTCTAATTTGACAGGTGGCAAGGTTTTCCATATTTTGTCAGGTAATTTAAGCCATCAAATTGAACATCATTTGTTTCCCGATGTGCCCGCACGTCGTTATGCAGAAATGTCGATAGAAGTGCAAGAAATTTGTCAGCGTTATGGCCAACACTATAATACAGGGTCGTTGGTGAAACAATTTGGACAAGTGTGTGGTCGGATTCTGCGTTACTCTTTGCCTGCTAAAGCAAAACGTATTGAAGCATTGGCAGTCTAAAAAACGAGTAACACGGTTTAGCTTATATGATTCTTAACGATTCAAAATTATGCTGCATTACTTTTATTTTTCAGCAATATAGTTTTTAGAGCCTGAGTTTCTGCTGCTCGCACTTTGATTTTCACCATTTTCAGGCGGCGCATATTTTTTAGCAGGTGCGCCAATCTGAGCATATAAGCCCAAGCTTTCAATCACAGGAGAAAGTAGGGCAGAGTCAGATCGCGGCGTTTCTCTCACATGATCCTTCATGTCAAAATCACCTAAACCGTAAACTTTTGGTTTCTGATTATTTTCTAATACCACAAATACAGGCAAGTTCGCGGGGACAATACGTCCTGCATTGGTTGTTTGGCCTTTGTTGTAGGCCATAATGCGTGGATGTGGTGATTTAAACCAACGATAGATCAATGGCGTTTCAATAGGAACTTGATCCAGTTGTTGACGCTGTAAGTCGATAATAACTTGCCATTCTTCAGCCGTATATTGATCGGGAATATGTGCTAAAGCACGATTAAGTTGTGCGTGTACTTTTTCTTTGCTGACATGAACACTGCTCGGTGTTGCACCTGCCCAAGAAAAATAAACACACTCAGGCGCAGGAGACCATTGTACTAAGTGACGATAACACTGCAAAAGAGACACATTAGGTAATGCCTGCCGCGTCCAACGATTACGTTCTTTTTCGGGAATACTGTGCATTAGTGCTTTTAGCGCATCTTTATGTTGATTTACGATGGCTATTTCTGCTGATAAATCTTGACTGACACCAATCCAACCAGACAAACGAAAAGCCGTAGCAGGGTGTTGATTAGGTTGAAAGTAGAGTGTTTTGAAGGCATCAACAGATTTATGAATAGCATCTTCATTTATCAGTGGTGTCACACTGATGACTTTGGGTGCAAGGCCGCTATGATTTAGCGGCGTTTCAAAAACTTCGGCAAAAACAACATGCTTAACCCATGCAGCATTAAAGTTGTCAATGGCCACTTTGAGCGACTCAAACGTATCACGAATATTAACAATCATTTTTTACCTTTAATTTCTAATCTTTTAAGCGGCCTATTCGGCAGTGAACTTATATTGTAGCCTATTTTACAAACTGCCTATACCTTCCAAGCTACCGTTCCATTTGTTGAAGTTTTTCTAAGCTGCCTACACGGCAGTGAACTTCTTTCGACTTTCGCCCTATCTTGTTAGATTTTTCTAAGCTGCCTACACGGCAGTGAACTGGTCAGCCGTTTTTAGTGTCAAAACAACAAGTTTCTAAGCTGCCTACACGGCAGTGAACTAATAGAAAAACAGATTCAAATTGATGGCAAATTTCTAAGCTGCCTACACGGCAGTGAACACCGACAGCAATCCGCCCATGCTTTTTGTAGCTTTCTAAGCTGCCTACACGGCAGTGAACTTTATAAATTGGCTTGCCCTGATGCCAGTAGTTTTCTAAGCTGCCTACACGGCAGTGAACGAATTACTAAAACAAATTATTGATTACGCGTCTTTCTAAGCTGCCTACACGGCAGTGAACGCAAAAGAGCCAAGCATGTTGGATCAGCTTTTATTTCTAAGCTGCCTACACGGCAGTGAACCAGTAGTCAGTTTGCCCGCAAGATTCGACAACTTTCTAAGCTGCCTACACGGCAGTGAACACGTATCGGACGAACTCGCAAAAATGGAGCAATTTCTAAGCTGCCTACACGGCAGTGAACATAAGAGGGCGGCAATTCTAACTCTTGAGCAATTTCTAAGCTGCCTACACGGCAGTGAACGCATAGGACGAATGACAAGGATGTTCTTATTTTTTCTAAGCTGCCTACACGGCAGTGAACACTAGCTGAATTTTATGCAGTAGCATTAAGCGTTTCTAAGCTGCCTACACGGCAGTGAACAAGAGTTAATAGATGCTATTATATTTCCTGTCTTTCTAAGCTGCCTACACGGCAGTGAACACTTAACAGGACAAAAAGAAACCTTCACTTCATTTCTAAGCTGCCTACACGGCAGTGAACACAAAAACACGCGCACTGGACAAGTGACAAAATTTCTAAGCTGCCTACACGGCAGTGAACTCTATGACGCTATCGCGTCGAAAAGCAAAAGCTTTCTAAGCTGCCTACACGGCAGTGAACATCGAATCTCGCTTTAATCGCGGCTCTGCATTTTTCTAAGCTGCCTACACGGCAGTGAACTGATATCGTTTGTGAAATCCCTCTCACTGATTTTTCTAAGCTGCCTACACGGCAGTGAACGAAGTATGAGGCGCGCAACTTGGCTAGTCTGATTTCTAAGCTGCCTACACGGCAGTGAACAAACAACCTCGCCACGCTCGCCAGCCGTAGGATTTCTAAGCTGCCTACACGGCAGTGAACTAATCAGTCAACAACAAGGCGACGCCCTTATATTTCTAAGCTGCCTACACGGCAGTGAACTAATCAGTCAACAACAAGGTGACGCTCTTATTTTTCTAAGCTGCCTACACGGCAGTGAACCTTTTGTTGTCGTTTTAGTAACAGTGCCGTCATTTCTAAGCTGCCTACACGGCAGTGAACATGATCTCTTTGAAACCATTACCAGCTAAGGCTTTCTAAGCTGCCTACACGGCAGTGAACCTGCTAAAAGAGATTTTTTTGCTCGCTTTGGGTTTCTAAGCTGCCTACACGGCAGTGAACTTGCCTTTAGTTGATTGAGGATTTCACCATGTTTTCTAAGCTGCCTACACGGCAGTGAACCTGATACAGACTCAACTGCTCAATGTCCTACTTTTCTAAGCTGCCTACACGGCAGTGAACACCCTGACGGCTCAACGTCAAGTTCAGGTAGTTTTCTAAGCTGCCTACACGGCAGTGAACATGGGTAAAACGACAAACGCACCGCGCCCGAATTTCTAAGCTGCCTACACGGCAGTGAACGTGACACCGTTACATTTTACGCGCTTATCGTTTTTCTAAGCTGCCTACACGGCAGTGAACGTCTAATAGCGTTAAACTGTTAGTAATGACTGTTTCTAAGCTGCCTACACGGCAGTGAACCTGTGCCCCATCCTGAAAATATAGAATTTTTTTTTCTAAGCTGCCTACACGGCAGTGAACGATTCTTCTATCGCTTTTGGCGGTAGTTCAACTTTCTAAGCTGCCTACACGGCAGTGAACTAGTTCCCAGTTCGGGCAAGCCAATGTTGCAATTTCTAAGCTGCCTACACGGCAGTGAACTGGTAATTAGTGAGAGTTCAAACTCTCAACAGTTTTCTAAGCTGCCTACACGGCAGTGAACAAATAGGTGACTTATGACAGCAAAATCCTTCATTTCTAAGCTGCCTACACGGCAGTGAACTTATTTAGCAAAGTTCGGCAGTGAGCAAAAATTTTCTAAGCTGCCTACACGGCAGTGAACAAGAAGCAGTTGCCGCATATAATTGGGGTATTTTTCTAAGCTGCCTACACGGCAGTGAACAAACAAAGTCGCGTGAGTACCTTTTCAAGCAATTTCTAAGCTGCCTACACGGCAGTGAACTTGTCCAGTTTTTAATAACTGGCGGTAATGTTTTTCTAAGCTGCCTACACGGCAGTGAACTTATCATCGTCTCAATAATTAAAATTCTTTTTTTTCTAAGCTGCCTACACGGCAGTGAACGTTCAACAGTTGCGGGGAATCCTTTTTGGATTTTTCTAAGCTGCCTACACGGCAGTGAACCCGTTTTATTCCCTGTCTTTATTAATAATTACTTTCTAAGCTGCCTACACGGCAGTGAACATAGCGAAACAATCCGCTATGGTGATCGTAAATTTCTAAGCTGCCTACACGGCAGTGAACTTCATCGAAATTTATCGCTTTTAGTTTCTGCTTTTCTAAGCTGCCTACACGGCAGTGAACCTGAATCTATCGGTAAATTCATTCGCGATACATTTCTAAGCTGCCTACACGGCAGTGAACACCGATAGCCGACTATTCGTGATGTTTCAAAATTTCTAAGCTGCCTACACGGCAGTGAACCCGAGGGAAATAAAATTCTGTTTTATCGAGAAGTTTCTAAGCTGCCTACACGGCAGTGAACTAATGGCTGGTTCTATAAAACGCAATCTGAATTTTCTAAGCTGCCTACACGGCAGTGAACATGTAAGGCGGTCGCCAGCGTCATCTAAAAATTTTCTAAGCTGCCTACACGGCAGTGAACCTAGTTAATAAGGGTGTAACGGCAATCGGTAATTTCTAAGCTGCCTACACGGCAGTGAACCAACGGTCGGCAATTGTTCCCAAGTCCATTGCTTTCTAAGCTGCCTACACGGCAGTGAACATGTTCAAATCGAATGGATTAGCACGAATGATTTTCTAAGCTGCCTACACGGCAGTGAACTACAGCACTTACAGTATAAACTCCTAATTGTTAAAGAGAAAACAACAAATTACGCATCAAAACCCTTTTTTCAGGCTAATGCGTAACCTATTGTTTTTATTAAAGCCGCTATAGGCTCTCAAAAAAAAGGGTGGTTTTTAAAACCACGGCACAGTAGCAACAGCACTCAAACCATAACAACTAAACTTACCTGTCAATGGTTGATTGATTAAATCCCCATGTTCAACAAAAAGTCGAAATTGTTGGCCTGTACTTTGGCTGCGTAAATACACAAAAGGCAAATCTAACTCTTTAGCAATAGCGTCAGGTAAGCGGCTTGCTGCATCTTCTACAGTCACACCATGCCGTTTAATATAACGTCGGCGTAATCGTTCAGGGCTACTTTGTGCTTGAACACGACGCACGACACGATGCTGACAATCCGCAGGCACAGCCAAAAGCTCACCTAAATCCACATGGTCACGCATACCTTGCAACCAACTTAATGCCATTAGACTATCCAAGAGTTCACACGAACCATGCAAACGCAAACATTCACCTAATGAACGTTTAGCCTTAAGCTCAGGAAAACTCACGCCAACATCATCAGCTTGTAACTGCACTAATGCCCGATGCAACTTACTAAATAGAGCGTTAAGTAGCTGATTCGCAGGAAACTCAGGATCTGGCCGTAAGCGAATATCCACATAATGAGTCATCATGATTATTTCTCGCTTTCACCAAAAACACCGCCACGAATTAAATTCGCCATCACATAATGTTGTTGGTCAACGCTGTCGATTTTGTCTTTTAATACCCATGTATCAAACAAGTTATAAAAATCGAGTTTTTCTTTAGGTTGACGATACGCTTTTCCCTGAGAGGTTACTGAGCCATACGGTTCAACGGCAATCGGGTCTAAGCCAGTTGCGTTACGATACCAAGTATCAATAGAGCGCAAGGCATTGCCGATTTTTTGCGAATGCATAGCCGCCGTTTTATTGATGACATACAGCGTTTTACTTTTTGAGCCTTTTTTGTCGCCTTTATCCAAGATCAACTCTTGGGAAGGAAACACTTCTTGACCATCGCCAGTACGTACAAAAGCAATCACTTCAAGCAGGGCATAGGCGTGACCCGCTAAACCCTGTTCAATCGCCTGTGTAAGCTCATTTATCGCCACCGATGAAGCAGTTGGAACAGCAAAATCACGCAAAGAAAAGCTTAATGCGTCAAATGTCCAACTTTTCTCGGCTTTGCCATCTTTGAGTAAGTTAACGTGAATTTCAATGGCTTCTGCACCAATCCGATTTCGCCATAAAAAACGACCATTCGCTAAGTTAATCGCATAACGACGTGCTAACTCGGCAAAACCTTGCGTGTCACTGTAGTTTTTCACCGTCGCTAACAGTTTTTGCTGATAATCACTGTTATTACAAGCTGAAGGCGTGCCCACACCACCTAACACTCGTAGCGTAAAGCGTACTTTTAAGGTGTCGGCATCGTTGGGAAGTGTGGCCACATCTACCGTTTGTAAGTTGGGTGATTGAATAGACGCATCCAATTTTGCAGGGTCTTGGTCAGTCGTTTTTAAACGGTTAGAAATAGTGCCGCGTACTGATTTTTCACGAATTTCAACAGGTTGCCATGTTTTGCTGGATTGACGATTAGCCCAACTGCCTGCACTAAATAATGCGTCTGAAGGGTCGATTTTACGTTCAAACGCTAAGACAGAAGCGGTTTTAACGATGATTTCTTTAGAGTCAGTTTTAGCCATGATAATAGTCCTTATTTAACGGTGGGGGCAAAAGGTTGGGTGCAGCGATACAAGCCCGATTCAGGCTCGGCAGAATGAAACCACAATAAATGACTGAGATTGTTAATACGGTGAGGGCTACGCCATTCGCCCAAACTCAACACGCTTTCGACAAAACAAAACGGAGCTTTGGGGTCACGCGCATTTTTAACTGTACCAGCAGGATGCAACTCGGAAATAGCGGCATACCCCACAGGCAACGGCACAAGCCAGCCTTGCTTTTTACGAATATGCCAATGACCTTTATCGGGATGGTGTTCATCTTGCGTACAATCAATATTCAAGCGAGATAAATCGAGCAACGCATCTAATGCAGTGGCATCGCTTTGAGTCTGTTGTAATGAGGCTAAATGACTTTTGAGTAAATCATCCCGACTCATTAACGCAAAACTGGGTAATAGGCGAGGGCGAAGTTTGCGTGTGACTTCTTCCATATCCTTAGAATATTTAGGCCAATTCGTTAAAATTGCCGCAGGGCGATTAGCATAAGAGGGCACAGCAAAAATACTGCCACCTGCTAAACGCATGGCACACGCCGATTGATAGACACGGTTTGCAAACCATTCAGCATTGGCAGTTAAGCTAAAGTCAAAATCACCGCCACCATATACGCCAATAACTAAACTGACTTTCAAATGAGCACGGCCTTCTTCAACAATGGCAGCCGTTGCGCCTTCTTTAGTTAATGGATTGCGCGTTAAAGCAAAAACTTGTGTGCGTTTGCCTGCGGGTGTTGAGGTTTGAGGTTCAAAACGATGGCTGACAATACCGACACCATCCAGCATTAAGCCTTCAATATCAACCAGTTCTGGGTCTTTTTTGATGCGTAAGCTCAAGGCATGAGCAAAACCTGTAAACGCACTTGGAGGAGGAAATCCCCATGTTAACGGGCTAGAAACCGCATTGGCATTTTGCACGTTTAAACGCATAATCAGTAAAGCGTGAGGTTGGTTAATCATGGTTATAACTCCAACCGAAAAAGGCTGTTTTTAAGCTCATCTTCAGAACATTGAGAAATGAGTAAAATATTCATACTTTTTTACTCATCGTTTGCGCGATTTCTTTCAAACTATCAATCATAAAATCTAAACTTTCGCTACGTGTTAAGTTTTCAGTACAAGCACGTCTAAACTCCGAGGCATCATCGCCACGCATGGCCGACATAAAGGCTTGTGGCAAAATCACGGCATCTTTTACCAAATCAGCCACATCAAATACCAACGCACCACGTCGTGTTTTGCCATGTAAAACCGCTAAACCATGTGGCAAACCTAACACCCAACACGCACTGGCCGCCAAACCATAAGCCAAATAATTACCATTATCTAAAAAGCGATTGGCTGGGTCTGAACCTGTGCCGTTTTTGGCGCGGACAAAATCGCCGTATTTACAGCTTTGAGCCGCAATTTTGAATAACTCTTTGCTGAGTCGTGCTTCTTCGGTCAATAACGAGGCGTTATCAGGTTGTAAGTCTATGTTGATGGTGGATTTTTCGAGAAGGGCGCGTAACCGCATTTCATCAACAATAAAACCTGTATTTTTTAGTTTAAGCCATTGTTCTTGAATGCGTTTTAAACGTAATTTTTGCAATAATTTGGCTGCTTCAAGTCGTAAATCATCATTAAACCAAAAACGTACCCACGCCTGTAAATATTCCGTTGCCCGATATTCACTTTGTGGCGAAAACCAAGAAACTTCCGTTTCAAATTCATTAGCACTAAATAGCGGTGTGCCATTGCCACCACAAAAACCCACCATGACACCCGCTTTAGCCAATTCGCGCATGGCCGCTTGTGTTACTGACGTTCCTGAACCTAATAGCAGTGTGGTGGTATTGGCGATAGGAATATTCCAATACAGTGATTTTTTGCCTTCGTCGGTGACAAACTCAACACGGCCACCATTGGCTAATACCCGACAATGTTCAAGGTAATACAAGTTAGCGCGTTTGGAATGAAGAATGGTTTTTAAGTCTGATGAGGAGATGTCGTCCATGAAATGTAATCCTTGGTATTGATAACAGATAGCCATCAAAAGCTAACGTAGTCTTTGAGGGAAAGCAAGAAAACACCAATGTCAGATAAAATGCCGTTATGTATTAAAAATTACGAATTACATTTTACATTAAATTAATTACAATTGATGTTTTAATTCGCTATATAGTATTTATTTAACATAATATACATTATGCGATAAATTATATGGTGCTGGTTTTCAGCAAAAAGATGGGAATGATTAGAATTATTACAGCAGATTTGAATGGCAGAAATTATGGTGTGTCTGTCGGCTTTGAGTTTTGCCAAACATGCACAAATTTAGAGATGTGTTGATTCCTATTGTAGATTACGGTCAATATTTTAGCCATTTATTTAATAAACAATGGTTATAGCGTTTGCGTGATAACGATTCCTTAACTTTTATCTGTTTGAGTGCTAACATTTGCACACCGTTTTTTCACTGAAAACCAGCCATGCAAAAACGCAAAGCGAGTTTTCAGTTGAATATCTTCCTGTATAAATTGAGGAAACTACCGTGCTAGAAGCCTATCGCCAACATGTTGCCGAACGCGCCGCTCAAGGCGTACCACCAAAACCGCTTGATGAACAACAAACAGCATCTCTTGTTGCCTTATTAAAAAATCCACCTGCTGGCGAAGAAGCCTTCTTAGTTGATTTATTAGAAAATCGCGTTCCTGCGGGCGTTGACCCTGCTGCTTATGTTAAAGCAGCATTCTTAGCGGCTGTTACCACTGGCGAAGCAACATCTCCTTTAGTTGACGCTAAAAAAGCCGTTAAATTATTGGGTACGATGTTAGGTGGTTACAATGTTCAACCATTGGTTAAACTTTTAGACACGCCGTTAGCGGCTGATGCTGTAGCTGCATTAAAAAGCACGTTGTTAATGTTTGACGCTTTTCATGATGTTGATGAAAAATCTAAAGCAGGCAATGCCTTTGCTAAAGAATTGATTCAATCATGGGCTGATGCTGAATGGTTTACTACCCGTCCAGAAGTGCCACAAAAACTCACTGTTACCGTGTTTAAAGTGACAGGCGAAACCAATACTGACGACTTGTCACCTGCACAAGACGCATGGAGCCGCCCAGATATTCCTTTACATGCAAATGCGATGTTGAAAAATGCCCGTGATGGTATTTTCCCTGATCAAGCAGGCAATGTTGGCCCAATTAAACAAATTGAAGCTTTAAAAGCTAAAGGCCATACCGTTGCTTATGTCGGTGACGTTGTTGGTACAGGTTCGAGCCGTAAATCTGCAACAAACTCAGTATTATGGTTTACAGGTGAAGATATTCCTTGCATTCCTAATAAACGCCAAGGCGGTGTTTGTATCGGTAGCAAAATCGCTCCTATTTTCTTCAATACGATGGAAGATGCAGGCGCATTACCGTTTGAAGCGGATGTTGCCAATCTGAATACAGGTGATGTGATTGACATCTACCCATACGAAGGCAAAATCACTAAAAACGGTACTGACGAAGTTTTAAGCACCTTTGAATTAAAATCGCAAGTATTGTTAGATGAAGTTCGTGCGGGTGGCCGTATTAACCTCATCATTGGTCGTAGTTTAACCACTAAAGCCCGTGAGTCTTTAGGTTTAGCACCATTAGCTTTATTCCGTTTGCCAGTTCAACCTGCCGACACAGGCAAAGGTTATACTTTGGCGCAAAAAATGGTTGGTAAAGCGTGTGGCGTAACGGGTATTCGTCCTGGTACGTATTGCGAACCAAAAATGACGACAGTTGGCTCTCAAGACACCACAGGTCCAATGACTCGTGATGAGTTAAAAGATTTAGCTTGTTTGGGTTTCTCTGCTGATTTAGTCATGCAGTCTTTCTGTCACACAGCTGCTTATCCAAAACCAGTTGACGTGCAAACTCATCATACTTTGCCTGATTTCATTATGAATCGTGGTGGCGTGAGCTTGCGTCCAGGTGACGGTATTATCCATAGCTGGTTAAACCGTATGTTATTGCCTGATACCGTCGGTACAGGTGGTGACTCTCATACGCGCTTCCCTCTTGGTATCTCCTTCCCTGCTGGTTCTGGCTTAGTGGCTTTTGCTGCTGCTACAGGTGTTATGCCTTTAGATATGCCTGAATCAGTTTTAGTACGTTTTACTGGCAAAATGCAACCAGGTATCACCTTACGTGATTTGGTTCATGCCATTCCTTATGCAGCAATTCAACGTGGTGAATTAACCATTGAGAAAAAAGGCAAAAAGAACGTATTTAATGGCCGTATTTTAGAAATCGAAGGCATGGAAGATTTAACCGCTGAACAAGCGTTTGAATTGTCTGATGCTTCTGCTGAGCGTTCGGCTGCTGGTTGCTCGATTACTTTGAGTGAAAAATCTGTTGCTGAATACTTAACGTCTAACATCACCATGTTGAAGTGGATGATTGCCAACGGTTATGGCGATGCGCGTACTATTGGTCGTCGTATTGAAGCGATGCAAGCATGGTTGGCTAACCCTGTATTATTGCGTGCTGATAAAGATGCAGAATACGCAGCCGTTTATGAAATCAACATGGACGAAATCAAAGAGCCTATTCTTTGCTGTCCAAATGATCCAGATGATGCTAAACCATTGTCGCAAGTTGCTGGTCAAAAAATTGATGAAGTTTTCATTGGTTCTTGTATGACTAACATTGGCCACTTCCGTGCTGCTGGTAAGTTATTGGATAAAGTGGAAGGCGGTTCATTGGCAACTCGTTTGTGGATTGCTCCTCCGACCAAAATGGACGAGCATCAACTGAAAGAAGAAGGCTACTACAACATTTATGGCCGTGCTGGTGCGCGTACTGAAATGCCAGGTTGCTCCTTGTGTATGGGTAACCAAGCACGTGTTGCGCCTAACACTACTTGTGTATCGACATCGACACGTAACTTCCCGAACCGTTTAGGTCAAGGTGCTAATGTTTACTTGGCTTCTGCTGAGTTAGCGTCTGTTGCTGCGGTGATGGGCAAGTTGCCAACGGTTGAGGAATACATGGTTTATGCGGATAAAATAAACTCCATGTCTTCTGAAATCTACACCTACTTAAACTTTGATCGTATGGGCGAATATACTGCTCAAGCGGACAAAATCAATGTAGCGCAATTGACGTAATGTGATTTAGGGGCGGCGTTTCACCTCCCCTAATTGATTATTGTTAGTCGATAAAAAGCCTGTTGAAAAACAGGCTTTTTATTTAGTCTTGGACTTCCTTTACCTTATGAAAAAGGTTTTAAGTCGCATGACTACAAGCTCTTGTAGCACCAGTTTTATAATGGGTGTACTTATAATCCATGTTGAATCTGCGCAACAATACTACTATCTGTAATAGATTGGTCATTAGCCAACAATAAAGCCTTACTCAAAATCAGAGCCAGCATAGGGTCGCCTTCAAAAGGAATAAAAATGCCATCTGTAGACTGCGCTTTTTTATCTGGGACAATACACAAATACTGGTTGTTAGGCGACATTAATATATTACCGCTCCCTAAATGAATGTGATAAGTACGTAATTCGCCCTTTACCACCAAATATCTACCTTCAATACGACAGCGCGGCGCAATGGCTAAACGCGATATAATACTACTTAAAACATCACGACGTATCTGAGCGCTGGCAGTGAGCTCATCGACCAATGAATTACGCAGATAAGTACCCACGAGTGTGTTTAATGCCATATCTTGCGGGTTTGGATTAATGCCGATTGAGCATACGCCCACAAATAGATCGACATCGCGTAGCAACTCCGAAAACAGCAAAGGTGGCACATCTTCCAATGGTATAGCACCACGCTGCGGTTTGTAAAAATGCAAAGCGTCTGTGGTAACAAAATTGAAAATCCCACTAGGGCTACTCTCAAAACCTTCTTGTTCAAGATTCAAGTCAAAACTAATCGCCAATTGCTGCTTTTCTAAAAAACGGCTCGGAATGTTATGGCCATCCCAACTACCTTGCAGGCGATAGCTCCAGCCACGCTCACGACACAAAGCAGCCAATTGGTGCTGGCGAAGGATATGCCCTGAAAAACGGTGTGATAACGGATTAGTTGCTCGCTCCGCAGGGGTTAACAAATATACTTCGCGGAAAGCCTGTTTAAATGGCTGGACTATCTGCTTTTCTAGCAACAAGGCTCGCCAGCGACGCACTTCATCGGCTTCTGCGAGTACGGGATGCCACAGACGCACACGAGTGTCCGCAGGCAACACAGGTAAAAGTTCTCCCGTTGTAGCAACCAACTTGTCGTCTAGCAGGAGTGCAGAATAAACCTGCATAGGCTCACCTTCGACTACAGGCAAAAGGAACTGCCAAATCAATCGCCGCCCCAACCACCCTAAAACGGGATGCGTCAAATAACGCTCCTGCCAATCACTCAGTAACCATTGCCGTTCTTGCAGATACAAGGACTCTAAACGGCGTATCTGCCCACTTAAACATTCGCTTAATTCCTTTTCAATTTGTACCACTTCCTTAGCCAACCCCGATTCCGCTTTTTTAGCAGCGGCAGGCAGGTTTTTTAGCAGTTTCTCCTTATTGTCAAACCAGTTGACTTGCACCGTAGATGCTCTCAATAACTGCAATTCAGCACGATGTTCTGGAAAAACAAAGACACGCGTCCCTTGTGCATTCAATCCAAAATCAGGAATAGCCAGCTCCTCAATATCGTCACGGCCAATACCCAATAACGTAGCAGACTGTTGTAATGCCTTTTCAATCAACCGTAAACCTGCTTCATATTTCACCAGTCCTTGTAGGCGGATTAATTGCACCACTCCTTCTTTACCTAACTGCCCCAAGGCAAACAGCCCCGCATTAGCCAATACAGGCGCGTGAGCACCAACGCCATACAACTTGGCGTAACCAAAACGCACCATATCACCTAGAGACGATGCCACTTTGGGACTGCCCGCTATTCCACACAGCCATAAGAAACCTTTTAACAGCGACGTGTTATTGGTTCCTATTTTTTCATCACTGGGTAAATCATCCACAATTAACGACAACCACGCAGCAGCCTGTTTGGCAAAGCCTGCTCCTACTGCCTGCAACAGGGTCTTGGCTTTTTGCTGCCAGATCTTTGTAGGATTGGTTCCTTTTGCTTGACTGGCATGTAGCCATAGCCGTTGCCACGCTTGTATTTTTTCAGTGGATAATTTCAACAACTGCCCACATATCTTATCTGGCCAATCACTATAGTCTTCTTCTCTATAATGACTCCAAAAAGCGCGTATTTCAGCTTCAGAAATGGGTTTCTCTACAGACTCTGTTTTAGTGTTAGCAATCGTTCCCGATATAATCGTCTGCGCGGCTATTTCAGCCCCTAAAGTAGTAACACTACGGACGACAGGCATTGTTGCGCCTAATTTTAGCAAGCGTTTATGTAAGGCTTCAGCAAGATAAGCCTTTGTTTGCTTTGTATCAAATGTAACAGTATTTAAACGCTGCAATAATTCGGGGGGCAAACCATGAGCTGCTTGATGATTTTCTAGTGTTGTAATCAGTGTTGTCCAAACCTCCAGCCAAGGCGTGCTGGCACTAAAGGTAGAAGCTAGCATATCCCATAGCGTAATCAATAACGCATCGTCTTGACTTTGCCGCAGGCGTAACAAGACTTGTAGCAAACCTGCTACCCCTAAACTATGTACGCTGGCTCCTTGCTGTTGATAAACACAAAGTAAACACTCCGCCACATGCACTGTAATTACTTGAAGTTGTGCTGGTGGCAAACTTAGTACTTCAGGCAATGCTGTTAAAGTGTGACTGCCAAACTGCACGCCAGTGGGTGGTGTTTTCCATTCAGCAATAACAGATAACAAACGCTGCAATAGGTGTTGACTATCTGCACTCAGTGGTGGACATGGCACAGAGGGTGAAAGCGATGAAGCAAGTTCCATAAGTTGAGAATAATGAGGCATGTTGTCGATCCCTTGGCGACTGAAAATAAAAATAATCTGGCTATGAGTTATAAGAGAAAATACTAACAACGTCCATACTAGAACTGACTTCGTAACGACACAAATCGTCGCAAAACAACTTCCAACACCATCACTCGCGCTTGAGCCACTCAAGTGGCACATGCTAGATTACCACTCATACCCTAACCAGCAAATGGCCTCATCACTCAATTTATTAGCTTTACTAAGGACAGAACCCCATGCCCTATTTTCACAAACTTGAAGGCAATACTGGCAAATTCTGGAGCATTAGCCTACACGGCTGTGATTTAGATATACGTTACGGCAACATCAAAGTGGGTGATCCACGTACGTCAACCAAAACCCTAGCTACCCCAGAAAAAGCGCAAAAAGAATATGACAAGCTGATTCGCCAAAAGCTAGAGGATGGTTATAGCCGCCCAGATATTTTTGCCGCACCCACTGGCATTATGCAGTGGACGGACGAGCTCTTGGCAAAAAGACCCGTCATCCGTGGCTTGCATGTGCCGCCACTGCCTTGGCAATTGACACCGTTTGAGCCAGATATGTTACATATCACTCTCGATGGCTATAAGGAACAATGGATCTATAAAGGCAAGGATATTGTCATTGACCTACAACCTTTGCAGGATCAAATCATTGCTTATTTAGCAGGCGATAAAGACAGTATTAAACGTGAAGTCTGGGCTAACTGTAAATTATTGGATGCCTGGCCCGGACATATAAAAGAATCCGGTTGGCGTAGACAGCCGTGGCTTAGCCCTGAAGGCAAAAAACAACTAGTACAGTGCCAAGTGGCTTTTGTACAGCGTGCGCTACTTTTATTGAGTACTTTGCCTACCTTGGAGCTGCTTTTCCCCTATCTACAGCATCTTAGCCGCATAGCTCCTTTTGAACTGCCAAACTTTAAAGATGTCTTGGATGTGTTACGTCATTCTATTGCCCATCTTGATGGCGAACAGCACGCACAAGCACTTAAACTGGCCAATCGCTATTACACGACACCAGACTTGGACAATATTGCGTGTACGGTTATGTTGGCTTATTTGTTTCCCCACGAACAAAACTACTCCACCACTGCATTGCAAATTTGGCAGAACGCTGATTTTACAAAACGTAGAGCTTCACTATACGATCCATACAACGGTTATAGTCCGTCTATGCTAGCACAAGAAGGTTACTTTCAAGAATTAATGGCACTGGCAGAACTCCCTCAACGCAGTCAGGCAGTTGCTCCGTTTACATTGCGCTTGCGGCCATTTCCCGAAGAGCTATTACAACTGCATATCTCTGGTTATGATTGCGAGTTTTATCGTGGTGCAGACATTACACTTAATTTAGATGTCATGCAGCAACAAATTCAACAACGTATAGCCACAGAAGGCGATGGTTTCCCCAGCTCTAACATAGATACTCCCCATGAATGGCGTTATGTTGAATTATTGCGCCACTCAACGCATGTAGAAGAAGATATGCCTTTGTTGGACAGGGACGGCATACAAGGTTTGCTGACAGCCACTCAAGCTATTATGGAACGTACCATCTTTATGGCAGGCCCCATACAAGCAACGTTAAATTGGTTAAATCAAATACGCCTTCATCCAAATCCCAAAGATGTACTGAGCCATCTACAAACACTGGCCATGCTTCGGCAACTTATTGGTTCATTACCCGTTGCGGAGTATCGGCAAATAGTAGAAGGAGCAAAGAAAATTGTGCATGAGCACACAAACTACTCATCTGGTGCAGCCACAGCGATTTATCTGATATTTATGACCGACCGCGCATGGCCAAATGACCTGCAACAGGCCATAGAAAAAACCGACTTTCCTGGATTGATGCTGCGCAGCATACAAGAAACCAAAAACAATCATCACTTACGTGAATTAGCGGATTTATTAGCGTATTGTCAGTTGCAGGCAGATGATTATATTTGGGTGGTGAAGCGTCAATACAAATATGGCGTGCCAGCAATGCGAGTGGCTCTGTGGGCTACCTGCCTTGGTGAAGGCATACTACCAGTGCTGAGTCACATTCTGCAAAGGCATACCTCTAATCACAGCAGCCGTGCCGATTATGAGCGTGGTAAAGAAAACCGTGTAAATGCCGCCGCCACACTCATCAACTTATTGCAATCTGATGAAGCACTAAAGGTTATACTTAACGAAGGAAATGACGAGCATACACTTGACTTTTTGTATGTATTGGCTAGCCGTTATCCCCTGTATTTAAAAGGCTTTCTAGAAAGTAGCCAATATGGACTCAACGATCATAACCATCTACATTTACGCCAATTTATTGAGCAAATTATTGCTTAACACCAACACGCTAATTTTAAGGAGCTGCTCATGTCTATCTTCACCGTTGCCATTCAGGATGCCGCCCTAAATGGTAAAGTATTTAGCAACACAGTGGTGTCATTACCTACGCGCTCTATCACAGCACGTCAATTGATTGAAAGCCGTATCCGCTTGGAAGTAGAAGACTACAATAATAGCAAGCGCATTGAACGTTTCAGCGGTTTGGTATAGCCCACAGCAATTGAAAGTGAGCTAAATGGCTATACAGCACACTACCCTCGACGACAAATAGATGCTGACCTTCAATGTATGCGGGCATTAGAGGCGTTTAGCCGTAACGGATTTTTTTTACTGGTGGATGACAAACAAGTGACAGAACTTGATACTAAAGTAGAGTTGTCAGAGGTTTCTATCGTGCAGTTTATTAAGCTGGTGCCATTGGTTGGCGGTTAACCATGAGAGCAGCTGTTGGCTGGTGTCACTACTAAAAAACAGACTCTAATAAAACCGTTATTTGCGCTTTGTTAAGACTGATTTTGGGTAATGCGTGAGACCAAAAACTTAACAATACTCCCCCTTTCGGCTGGATCACCAGCATGATGAGAAAGCAAACCTTCAATGACAAACATAGTGATTTTAGCGGCTGCGTTAGCTTCATCCTGATCTAAGCCTTTTAAAATCAACAGATTAACCATTAAGGATTCCAGCATAAAATGAAAACGTTGGTGCCACTCTTGTATGGTTTGTGAGATGTTCATGCGTGCATGAACGGTGGTAATAATGTTTGGCACCGCATCAAACTTTGTCAGCAGCCATAAAATTTGCTGCTCTAATGCTTGGTCTTGTAAATTAAAATACTCATGCAATGCTTCATTCACTAGCTCATCAAGAATCACTAACAGCAATTCATCTTTATCTTTGAAATACCAATACAGTGTATTAGGGGCTACGCCTGCTTGATGAGCAATACGTGTCATGCCAGTTGCTTCGTAACCTTCGCTCAGTATCAAAAATCGTGCTGCATTAATGATTTCTTCACGTTTTTTTTGTGAGTCAATCTCTATTCGAGTGCGTGCCATAATATCATTTAACTCTTGAATCGCGTTCAACTGAATGATAGCATTATTGTTGAACGCGATTCAACTGAATTTGCTACATCTATCACGAGGTTTATTTAATGGCTAATCCACTCTCTATTGCGCGTCAAGATGTTGAATTTAAAAGTGAAGGAATCACTTGTCGTGCTTGGTTAAACTATCCCGAAGTTGCTAATAACAAAAATGTGCCGATTGTGATTATGGCGCATGGTTTTGGCGCTACGCGTGAAATGAGTTTAGAGCAATATGCCCAGCGTTTTAATGCGGCAGGTATGGCGACGTTGATTTTTGATTATCGTCATTTTGGCGCAAGTGATGGTTATCCGCGTCAGTGTTTAATTCCTGCACGAGAAGTAACAGACTGGCATGCAGCACTAACCTATGCCCGCACTTTACCGAATATAGATAAACAACGTATTGCTTTGTGGGGAACCTCGTTTGCAGGTGGCTTAGTGATCACAGTGGCGGCTCAAGATGGCAACATTGCAGCAACAGTCAGCCAATGCCCCATGTTAGATGGTTTAGCTTCGGCTCTGGAAATCGCACGTTATGCTGGGGTATTTTCTTTATTGCGTGTCAGTACGCACGGTGTATTTGATGTGGCACGTTCAATAGTTGGAGCATCGGCACATTATATTCCTGCCGCTGCAAAAGAAGGTGAAGTTGGGGCAATGACCAGTTCTGATGCGTTTGATGCCTATTTACGCCTAGTTCCTCAAAATAGCACTCATCAAAATCAAGTGACGGCTCGAACAGGCTTATTAGTACCCATGTTTAGACCGATTCGTGATGCAGCTAAGGTTAAATGCCCTGCTTTACTGCAAATTTGTACGCATGATACCGTTGCGCCTGCTGCTGCGGCAGAAAAAGCAGCTAAAAAAATGCCTAAAGCAGAGGTTGTGCGTTATCCCGTTGGTCATTTTGATGTGTATTTTGGAGATGCTTTTGAGCGCAGTGTTAGCGACCAATTGACATTTTTGCAAAAGCATTTATTGTGATTTTACGCTTTACTACATTAGTTTAATTGTCCTTTCGACTCTGCTTCGTTGTTGGCTGAGCGGAGTCGAAGCCATTTTTTAACTAATACAATCAGTAATTGCTTGAATAGGCTCTATTATTGAGGTTGGAGTTTTAGCACTTGCGTAATATCTTCTGCACTATGACGCTCTGCTAGCATTTGCCACGGCTGACCCCATGTGCAATTGACAATACGGCCACGCTGTACCGCAACACGTTGTTTTATTAAGTGCGCCCAGCGTTGAACATGCTCGTAACTTGTCACATCCAAAAACTCTGCTGCATTGTACAGTTTACCAAGCACTAAATTACCGTACCACGGCCAAATAGCCATGTCTGCAATACTGTATTCATCGCCAGCAATAAAGGTATTGACGGCTAATTGCTGATTCAGCACATCAAGTTGACGCTTAATTTCCATCGTAAAACGATTAATCGGATATTCCAATTTTTCAGGTGCATAGGCGTAAAAATGACCAAAACCACCCCCCAAATAAGGTGCTGAACCTTGTAACCAAAATAGCCAACTCAATACCGTCGCACGCGCTTTACCGCTTTCTGGTAGAAAATGACCAAATTTTTCGGCGAGATACAGTAAAATTGCGCCCGACTCAAAAACATTAATCGGTGTATCAACGGATCGGTCTACCAGTGCAGGAATTTTAGAGTTTGGATTGATCTCAACAAAACCCGTTGAAAATTGATCACCTTGGAGAATGTGAATGAGATGCGCATCATACTCAGCTTCTACAATTCCCAACGCGAGCAACTCTTCTAATAAGATAGTTATCTTTTGACCGTTTGGCGTACCCATTGAGTAAAGCTGTAGTGGGTGAGAACCAATAGGCAGCGTTTTTTCATGCGTAGCACCAGAAACAGGTCGATTGATACTTGCAAAAGCACCACCGCTTTGGTCTTCAACTTTCCAAACGGTTGGTGGTATGAATGGTTTCGTCATTATGTTTCCTTGTTTGCATACGAGCTGATAGTGCTATATCACCACATTAAATCATCAGGAATTTGATAATTAGCATACGGGTCTTCCTCTTCCGTTTCTTGAGTTGTTGATACAGTGCGTGTGTTTAACAGTACAATAGATGCAGCATCACGCAGAGCAATCTTTTCAGCGACTATAGTGGGGACTAACTCATAGGCATCTGCAAATCGAACAATGGCGGACTGCCCTTTTACCAGTTGATTTAACAAGGTCTCGGTCACGTATATTTTTTTGATTTTACCTTGATCAGTAAATTGATAATGAATCTCTCCCCCTTTACGATCAATACGATGCGCTTCAATCAGCTGCTTAATCTGTGCGCCGATGGCTTTTCGCTCCATTTCTTCTTTTTTCTGCCGATTCAACTCGCGATCACGTTCCGCTTTGAGAGCCATCGCTTGAGCAACCGCTTCTTTGGTTTCGTCTTTTGCGTTTTTACCCGCTTCTAACTGTTGTTGGTGGATTTTTTTGACACGCTTTTGATCGGCCAAACCAGACTTTAATAATTGACTTTGAAGTGAACTTGCCATAACAGGGATGTCTAACATAAAGATAAAATAAGACGGCTATCATAACCTGCGATAGGATTTACGCAAAATACTGTTGCGCAAATCCTATGTTGATAGCAAGAAGACCGTTAGCTTAATGTAGGGTTTCGTTAAATAAGTTTTCTGCCGACAACCCTTCTCTCATTAATATTTCACGTAAACGGCGCAATGCCTCTACTTGAATTTGTCTGACGCGTTCACGGGTTAAGCCTATTTGCTCACCCACTGTTTCCAATGTCGCGGCTTCAAAACCCGCCAAACCAAAACGTCGCATTAACACTTCGCGTTGCCGTTCTGGCAACAACTCAAGCCAATGTTCTAAGTTGTGGCTAAGTTCTTCATTTTGAATGCTATCGGATGGATCTAAAGTTTGAGGATCAGCCAAGGTATCAAGTAAGCTTTTATCGTTATCATTGGCAAAAGTGCTATCAATCGACGTTATTTTTTCGGTCAGTCCTAGCATTTGCTCAACGGTGGCAATCGGTTTGTCCAAGAGCTTGGCAATTTCTTCGGCGGTAGGTTCGTGGTCTAGTTTTTGACTTAATTCACGGGCGGCGCGTAAATAAAGATTTAATTCTTTGACAATATGAACAGGTAATCTCACCGTCCGCGTTTGGCTCATTAACGCGCGTTCAATCGTTTGACGTATCCACCATGTTGCATAAGTCGAAAAGCGAAAACCGCGTTCAGGATCAAACTTTTCCACGGCATGAATTAAACCTAAATTGCCTTCTTCGATTAAGTCTAAAAACGACATGCCTCTATTACTATAGCGACGGGCGATTTTAACGACTAAACGCAGATTACTTTCAATCATACGTTGACGCGCGCTAGCCACACCATCACGCGCTAAACGAGCAAAGTGAACTTCTTCTTCGGCAGATAATAACGGCGAAATACCAATATCGTGTAGATAAAGCTGAGTAGAATCGGTTGGATGTGCAACGACGGTTTTTTTTGCTTTTGGGCTTGTGGTTCTTTGAGTTGCCATGATACTGCCTCCCGCTTGAGATGAAAGGTGTGTTGAGATTGGAAAAATCCAATCGTCATAACACACCCTAACAAGGGTTGGCAGATGGGCTTTTTAATTAGGCAGAATCGTTAATGGATCTATGGGTTTGCCTTTATAGCGAATCTCAAAATGTAATTTGTCTCTGTCTGTACCCGTTGAACCCAGCTCGGCTATTTTTTGGCCGATTTTTACTCTCTGCCCTTCACCAGCAATAAGTCGATCGTTGTGGGCATAAGCCGTGATGTATTCATCGTTGTGGCGCAAAATAATCAGTTTGCCATAACCAACCAAACCTTCACCTGCATACACAACCACGCCATCAGCGGATGCTTTAACACTATCGCCTCGTTTACCAGCAATGTCGATGCCTTTGCTACCAACACCTTCGCTACTAAACTGTTTGAGTAATTGGCCAGTCACAGGCCATCCCCAAGTCAGTGAACCACCTTTAGCAGTAGCTTGCACGTTCGATCCGACAGGCGGTGTATTTTTAATGATCGTTTCACTTGGCTTTTTGATGGTGGTTGTACTAGCAACAGGATCTTTTGGGTCTTTTAACGGTTTAGCAACGAGTGGTTTATTGACCACATTGACAGGTTTTGTTGCGGTAATGGTACTAGGTGCAGGCGTATCTGCATCCACTGTATCTAAACGTAGTTGTTGATCAACATAAATAGTAAATTTTTCGTCTAAATCGTTAATGCGTGCTAACTCTCGATAGTCTTTATCAAATCTCAAGGCAATAGAGTACAGTGTCTCACCTGCTTTGACTCGATACGTTGGCGGAGCTGCCTGCGTAAGTTTTGGCTTGACGGGTGTTGGTTTAGTGACGACAGGTGGCGATGCACTCGGTTTTTTAGGTGCAGAGGCGCAACCAGCGAGCATTGCTGTCGCTAATACTGAAATAGCAAATCGTTTAGGGGTAAACTCAGAAATCGACATAAAACTTTTTAAACTCCGCGTTTACGTTGCAGCCAATCATTAAGAGGTGGTAATGCCTCATGACTGGTTAAATCGGTTTGTAAGGGGGTTAGGCTAACATAGCCCTGTTCAATCACATAAAAATCGGTGTCTTCTTTCATGGGCATCGGCTCGCCCGCTAAACCGATCCAATAGACCGCTCGGCCTCGTGGATCATGGCTTTTATCAACCGATAAACCACGCTGTCTTTTGCCTAAATGCGTTAAACGATGACCTTTAATCTCTGATAATGGCAGATCAGGGATATTCATATTAATAATGTTATGTGATGGCAATTGTAACTCGTGCCAATGCTCAATTAATTGTTTGACTAATTCTGCCGCTACCGCAAATGATTGTGGACTGGTGTGATGTTTGACACGCGCACCTGCTAAAGAGACTGCCAATGCAGGTTTGCCTAAAAATCGCCCTTCTAATGCCGCACCCACCGTGCCTGAATAAATAACATCGTCACCTAAGTTGGCACCTGAATTAATGCCAGATACCACAAAATCAGGTTCATCATCGGCAAAAAAACCATTTAATGCTAAATAGACACAATCCGCAGGTGTACCATTCACTGCCCAAAAGCCATTATCTAACTGGATGGGGCGCAAAGGTCTGTCTAAGGTTAACGCACTAGAGTAACCACTGCGTTCACTTTCAGGAGCCATCACGGTGACTTTGGCAATCGTGCTCAATGCAGTTGCTAGAGCGACTAAACCTGGTGCTAAAACGCCATCATCATTGCTTAATAAAATATGCATATATGAATGAAACTCTGCAAATTTAGGTGTATGGGATATTTACTGAGATTATTGCGGCATCAACAATACTACGGCGTGAGCTTCTATGCCCTCTTGTCGTCCAACAAAACCGAGTTTTTCAGTCGTTGTTGCTTTAATGCTGACACAATCGGTTGTGATACCTAAATCAGTCGCAACACGCTCCTGCATAAGCGCAATATGGGGGGCTAGTTTTGGACGTTCTGCCAACACCGTGACATCACAATTGCCGACTTGATACCCTTTACTCCGCACCAAAGCCACAACATGACGTAATAAAACGCGACTGTCAGCGTTTTTATACGCAGCATCGGTATCAGGGAAATGTTTACCGATATCGCCTAAGGCCAACGCCCCCAGCATCGCATCACATAAGGCATGTAACGCAACATCACCATCAGAATGTGCAACCAAACCATGACTATGAGGGATGGTAACACCTGCTAACGTCACGCTATCGCCGTCGCCAAAACAGTGAACATCAATACCGTGACCGATGCGGGGAAAACTCATGCCTGCTGCCTTAACAGATAATCAGCCAACGCTAAATCTTCAGGATAGGTGATTTTAAGATTGTCATACGCCCCTAGCACTAACATGGGCTGATATCCCAAGGCTTCAATGGCGGATGATTCGTCAGTTACCGAGACTTTGTAGCGTTTTGCCCGTGTTAACGCTTGATGTAACAAGCCAAAACGAAACATTTGTGGCGTTAACGCTTTCCATAAGTGATTTCTAGGAATCGTCGTGCCCACTCGAAAGTTATTTGCGGCAGTTTGTTTGATGGTATCTCTGACTTGATTCGCGAGTAAGCCACCCACTTCGTCGTCGGATAAAGTGTCAATCAGGTGTCGAATATCCGATAAACGAACACACGGACGCGCAACATCATGCACAAGCACCCAATCATCATCTTGGGCTTTATCACGAATGGCATTAAGACCTGCCAGCACAGAGTCTGAACGCTCTACGCCACCTGCCACAAATTGTAATTTTTCAGGGGATTGATAGGTAAATGTTTGCGCTTGTAAATCGTCAGGATTAATAGGGACAATAATTTTACTGATGTTTTCCAATTGGCTCAGGCGATCGAGCGTGCATTGAATGACCGTACTGTTGAGTAACGGCAAATATTGTTTGGGTGTTTCACTGCCAAAACGACGGCCAGCACCCGCTGCAGGAACAATAATCCAATAATTCACGGTTGACTCACTGTTTTAGGTGTTGGTTGAGTAGCAGTTACTCGAAAAAAAGTTTCATTCTGTTTAATCATGCCCAAATCCAAACGAGCATGTTCTTCGATGGCTTCTGTGCCACTCTTTAAGTCATCAATTTCGGCTTGTAAAATACGATTACGCTCAGTCAGCTTATCATTTTCAGCCTGTTGAGTTGCAATCTCTTGTTGTTTTTCTTGCAAATCAAGCATACCGCCATCGCCTAGCCACAACAACCCTTGCAGACTACAAAATATCACCGCAGAAATCAGTATTAATACACGGCCAAACATCGAATTAAGCATGAACCATTCCTATGATTGACAACCCCAACCTTTTCACTATGAATCGGTTGGGAACGACAGACCGTGAGAATTAACGTAAACCACGGAACTCTAATTTGCCACGATACATGGCTAAACCATCCAATTCTTGTTCAATGCGTAACAATTGGTTGTATTTAGACACTCGATCAGAACGGCATAAAGAACCCGTTTTGATTTGGCCAGCAGCCGTAGCAACCGCTAAATCAGCAATGGTTGAGTCTTCTGTTTCACCAGAGCGATGAGAAATCACGGTGCTATAACCGTTTTTCTTCGCTAAATAAATGGCTTCTAAAGTTTCAGTTAATGTGCCAATTTGATTGAACTTAATCAAGATGGAATTGGCAACACCTTCGTTGATACCACGTTGTAAAATTGCAGGGTTAGTCACAAATAAATCATCACCGACCAATTGGATTTTGTTGCCAATTTTATCGGTCAACATTTTCCAACCTGCCCAATCGGATTCATCTAAGCCATCTTCAATGGAAATAATCGGATATTGGCGGCTTAGACCTGCTAAATAATCAGTAAACTCGTCGGAGTCGTAGGATTTATTTTCGCCTGTTAAATGATATTTGCCATCTTTGTAAAACTCGGTGGCGGCACAATCCAAGGCTAACATGACGTTATCGCCTGCTTTGAATCCTGCTTGGTCAATCGCGGTCATAATACAAGTAATAGCTTCTTCGTTGCTGCGTAAATTAGGCGCAAAACCACCTTCATCACCCACAGCAGTATTTAAACCTTGTGACTTTAAAACGCTTTTTAACGAGTGAAAAATTTCTGCACCGCAACGTAAAGCCTCACTAAACGAGGTAAAACCCACAGGCTCAATCATAAATTCTTGAATATCAACGGTATTATCGGCATGTGCGCCACCGTTAATGATATTCATCATGGGGACAGGCATGGTGAAAATTGTTTGATTATTTAAGCTACCAATGTATTCATACAAGGGAACTTTCTTTTCTAACGCCGCAGCACGGGCACAGGCCAAAGAAACGGCTAACATCGCGTTAGCGCCTAATTTACTTTTGGTTTCGGTGCCATCTAAGCTAATCATAGCGCGGTCAATGGCGGATTGATCGAACACAGAGCGGCCAACTAATAACTCGCGAATTTGACTATTGACGTTAGCAACTGCTTTTAATACACCTTTGCCACCATAACGTTTTGGGTCTTTGTCACGCAACTCCAAGGCTTCACGTGAGCCTGTTGATGCACCACTGGGTGCGGGCGCACGACCCATCACTCCAGACTCTAAAATCACATCTGCTTCAATCGTTGGGTTGCCGCGTGAGTCTAAAATTTCACGAGCACGAATATCGATAATCTGGCACATTAAGTAAACTCCAAGTATTAATGAGTATCTATTTCAGGAAAGCTTTTTACTAAGTCATCAATGGCTTTAATTTGCGTTAAAAAGCCTTCTAATTGCGATAAACGCAAGGCGCAAGGCCCATCACATTTGGCGTTTTCTGGTTCAGGATGTGCTTCTAAAAACAAACCTGCCAAGCCAACGGCCATGCCCGCCCTTGCCAACTCTGTGACTTGAGCACGACGACCACCTGCGGCGTTAGCTAAACCACCGGGCATTTGCAATGAATGTGTGACATCAAAAAAGACGGGATAACCGAATTTTTTCATTTCACCAAAACCCAACATATCCACGACAAGGTTATTGTAACCAAAACTACTGCCGCGCTCGCATAAAATCAATTGATCATTGCCAGCTTCGTTGCACTTTTGCATGATATGTTTCATTTCTTGCGGTGCTAAGAATTGGGCTTTTTTGATATTAATAATTGCGCCTGTTTTGGCCATTGCCGCCACTAAATCGGTTTGGCGTGATAAAAAAGCGGGAAGCTGAATAATATCGCAAACTTCAGCAACAGGTTGTGCTTGGTAAGGTTCATGAACATCCGTCAGAATAGGTACACCAAACTGGCTTTTAATCTCTTGAAATATCTTTAAGCCTTCGTCTAAACCCGGCCCTCGATATGAGTTAATCGATGAGCGATTTGCTTTATCAAACGAGGCTTTGAAAACATAAGGGATGTTTAGCTTTTGCGTAACGGTGACATACTGTTCACAAATACGCATTGCCATATCGCGTGATTCGAGCACGTTCATGCCACCAAACAACACAAAAGGCAAGCTATTACCAATGCGAATACTGTTACCTAAAGTAATAATACGCTCGCTCATGACATACTCCTTGAAGAGCTTAGAACCGATCTAAGCTCTTATTATTGTTATTATTTCTGTGCTTTAGCCGTAATTGCCGCATCCACAAAACTGCTAAACAAGGGATGGCCGCCACGCGGAGAACTGGTGAACTCTGGATGGAATTGGCAAGCCAAAAACCACGGATGATCCGCGATTTCAATCATTTCGACCAAGCTATTATCTGCACTACGACCAGAAACGATTAAACCTGCTTTGGTTAATGCGTCAACATATTGATTGTTAACTTCATAACGGTGGCGGTGACGTTCGACAATGGTTTCTTTGCCATAAACTTCACGGGCTTTTGTGCCTGCTTGTAAATGGCAAGGTTGTGCACCTAAGCGCATCGTGCCGCCTAAGTTAGAGTCTTCATTGCGCTTTTCAATTTCACCTGTTTCGGTAACCCATTCAGTAATTAAAGCAATCACAGGTTGTTGAAACGCGGGTTGCTTTTTGAACTCAGTGGAATAAGCACCCGTTAAGCCAGCAACATGACGTGCGTATTCAATCACAGCCAGTTGCATACCCAAACAAATCCCTAAATAGGGTACTTTATGTTCACGGGCATACTGAATGGCAAGAATTTTACCTTCAGTGCCACGATCACCAAAACCACCGGGGACAAGAATTGCGTCAGCAGCTTCTAAGCGACTAATGCCCTGCTCTGCTAAAGACTCGGCATCAATGTAGTCAATTTTGACTTTTGTGTGATGTTGAATACCCGCATGTAACAAGGCTTCATTTAACGATTTATAGGCATCGGGTAATTCAACATATTTACCTACCATTGCAATCGTTACTTGCTGTTTGGGGTGAAGTAAACCATCAACTACCGCATCCCAATCGCTTAAGTCAGCAGGAAGACATTTCCAACCAAAACGCTCAAGGACAAAATCATCTAAGCCTTGCTCATGAAATTTACGAGGGATTTGATAAATAGTTTGGGCATCTTCCGCCAAAATCACTGCTCTGGATTCAACATTAGTGGAATTGGCGATTTTTTGGCGTGATTCTTCAGGAATGGTATGGTCTGAGCGACAAATCAAAACATCAGGTAGTAAACCAATCGAACGTAATTCTTTAACGGAATGTTGCGTTGGCTTAGTTTTTGTTTCGCCTGCGGACGCTATGTAAGGCACTAAAGTCAAATGGACTAATAGTGAGCCTTGCAGACCTAATTCAACTCGCATTTGACGCACAGCTTCCATAAAGGGCATGGCTTCGATGTCGCCCGCAGTACCGCCAATTTCGATAATGGCGATATCATACCCCTTAGCACCTTGACGAATACGATGTTTAATCATATCGGTAATATGCGGAATGACTTGTACGGTTGCGCCGAGATAATCACCACGACGCTCTTTTTGAATGACATCGGAGTAAATACGGCCACTGGTGAAGTTGTTATTTTGCGTCATTTTAGCGCGACGTAAAAAACGTTCGTAGTAGCCTAAATCGAGGTCAGTTTCTGCGCCATCTTCGGTAACAAAGACTTCACCGTGTTGATAGGGACTCATCGTGCCCGGATCAACATTAATGTAAGGATCCATCTTGGTCATGGTGACTTTTAAGCCACGCGCTTCGAGCAGTGCCGCTAAACTGGCAGCAGAAATGCCTTTACCTAAGGAAGATACAACGCCACCCGTGACAAAAATATACTTAGTCGTCATGAAAAGTCCAGACTGAATTGTGCGATAGGAAGGAATGGCGCGGATTCTAACAGGATGAGCGATTTGTCTCAATCTAAGTATGCAGAAGTCGTAGGCAATAAAAAACCCGCATGATGCGGGTCTAAAGAATCACGTCCTTGTGAGCGAGCATCCTTGCTTGTTAAATAGTCATCCTTGACTATGGAGCAAACTTTTTCAGTTTTTAGTCGAGGTATTAGAACTTGTGTTCGATACCTAACGCTAAAATAGTTTCCTCAACATTGTTAACAGCCGCTTTTTTGGTGTCTTCTTTAGTTGTGTACCAAGCAAATGCTTTGGTTTTTGAGGTGAAGTTATAATCAGCACCCACAGACATTAACGCTTTTTCTGTACTACCAGTCGCACCAATGGTTGCTGTTTCGTCTGCTTCAGCCATGCTGTATTGCGCTTTTAAGACGACATCACTGAGTTTATAAGCAGCACCTAACAAGTAAGCCGTTTCTGCATCTTTGCCTGTGATGTTTTCACTGGTGCTATATAAGCAATTCAACGTTAAGTCAGCCACTTTATAAGAAGCAACTAAACGTATAATGTCGCTTTCACGCTCGGCAAATAAAGCAGCCTTACCTTTGATACCCATGTCCGACGCTAATGCTAAATATAAACCCATTTCTTCGTTATGGTGAACAACAGAAATCGAAGATCCATTTGTAGCAGTAGTTGATGTATCTTGGGTTTGTGTCATGACGCTAATTTGTGTATTAGCAAATTTAGGCGATTCATAACCGATCACGTTATTGGCGCGATTTTCGCCTGCAATGGTGAATTCCATATCACCTGCAAAATCGTTAAACAAATCGATTTCGCCTTGTGCTAATTTGGTATAGGTGTCGTACTTACCTAATTTTACTGTACCCAATTGTTGGCTTTTAACACCGACATAACGGTTACGTTGAGTGATTTTTTCAATATTCGTGGTTTTGGCTTTTGCATCAACAGCTGTATCCACAGTATCTAAACCTTGATCGGCATCAACACCAAATTCAATTTGATAAACTGCACTTAAGTCAGCCGTTAATTCATCTTCACCTTTTAAACCAAAACGAGAAGCATTGCTTTGAAGGCGTGTATATTCTTGGTCACTTGCAGAAGCATCAACATCTTTTTTGTAAGACTCAGCCGATAAATTTAATTTGCCGTATACTTTTGGCGCGGCATTGGCAGCCATCGGAGCAACAAGTGCAGCAGCAACTGCTAAAGCAATAAGATTACGTTTCATGGGATGAGTCTCCTCAGACTTTTATGAGAACAATCTGCGTTAATCATGTGTTGATGTGCATTTTCAGCCCACAACTCACAACTGTTACGCTGTTCTTCGTTTCAGTTTTCAACATGCTGTAGCGTTAGGCCACAACTTGGGCGTAAGTATTTGAAAATTAGATGACAGAATCATGTCTTTTATATGACAGTTTTATGAATCCAGTAACAAAGACTCACGATTTGTCATCATCTTTTACTAACTTTTGGTTGACTAACGTCAATACTGTGCAATTTATAGTAATTCGTATAAAATAAAAAGACTATTAAAGAATTTATATATTCGATATAGGTATATAAATCAATAAAAAGGCGGTTTTTAATGGCCGCCTTTTTTGTTTTGAGCAGTTGTTATGCTTTAGGTAATGTAACACCCAACTGACCTTGGTATTTACCGCCTCTGTCTTTATATGAAGTTTCACATACTTCATCTGACTCAAAAAATAGCATTTGTGCTACGCCTTCATTGGCGTAAATCTTTGCGGGTAAATTGGTGGTATTAGAAAACTCTAAGGTAACGTGACCTTCCCATTCGGGTTCTAAAGGCGTGACGTTAACGATAATGCCGCAGCGTGCATACGTCGATTTACCCAAACAAATAGTCAACACATTACGTGGGATTTTGAATAATTCCACAGTACGCGCTAAGGCAAATGAATTAGGCGGAATGATGCAAACATCATCGACAATATCAACAAAGCTTTTTTCGTCAAAGTTTTTCGGGTCAACGGTGGCGGAATAGACATTGGTAAATACTTTAAACTCACGGGCACAACGCACGTCATAACCATAACTAGATACGCCATAAGAGATGATTTTTTCACCATCTCTCATGCGAACTTGCTGCGACTCAAACGGGCTAATCATGTCGTGTTGTTCTGCCATACGGCGAATCCACTTATCTGCTTTAATTGTCATCTGCTTATTTCCCAAAAAACGCCATAATACGGTTACGCGGCACGCTGTCTTCCAATGCCAATTTTGCCGCTACTTTACGTGCGATATCGACATAAATCGCCGCTATTTTACCTTGTGGCTCAGCTAAAACGGTGGGTTTGCCACTATCAGTTTGCTCACGAATGCTTCTTTCTAATGGCAACTGACCTAATAAATCGGTTTGATAATCTTTGGCAATGCGTTCACCACCACCTGCGCCAAAAATCTCATCGGCATGGCCACAGTTTGAACAAATATGTAAAGACATATTCTCAACAACACCTAATACCCGAATATTGACCTTACGAAACATTTCAATGCCTTTTTTAGCATCTAATAAAGCAATATCTTGTGGTGTAGTGACAATCACTGAACCAACGACAGGAATCCGTTGTGCCAGTGTGAGTTGGATGTCACCTGTTCCCGGTGGCATATCAACGATCAAATAATCTAAATCGTGCCATGCACATTGACTAAAGAGCTGTGTCAACATACCTGTTGCTTTTGGACCTCGCCAAACGATAGGCGTGGTTTCATCACCTGTTAAAAAGCCAACCGACATCACTTGTAAGCCTTCTTTTGTTTCTAAAGGCACAAAGGCATTGTCTTCAATTTTGGGTGTTTGGCCACTTAAACCTAACATCATCGGTTGACTAGGGCCGTAAATATCGGCATCTAATACGCCAACACGCGCACCTTCTTGTAACAATGCCAACGCAATGTTGACGGCTGTTGTCGATTTTCCGACTCCACCTTTACCTGAAGCCACAACAATGACATTTTTAATCGGTGGTACGCCTTCTAAGCCTTGTTGAGGCTTGGCACGTGGCACTTCTAGCACCAATTGACAATCAACGGTTTTTGCACCTGCTTTACTGATCGCTTGGCTGAGTTTTTGTTGAATCTCACTCGCTAAACTGGCGTGGGGATACGGCATGGCGAGAACCACTTTAACGTGATCACCTTGAATATCGACGGATTGAATCAATTGCGCGTAATCGCGATGTAAGTACGGGTCTTGATGCTGCTTGAGGGCAGACTCGACTTTCGCGCGGGAAATAGACATAAAATCCTCTGAGGCCAGCAAAATTTTGATTTGGACTGACGCATTTCCTCAAGATTGGCGTGTTTTGAGAACATCATGCCGCTAAAATCGGATAAAATACGAACAAATAAGCGATAACCGCATCAGTCTTGTAAGATGCTAATGCTAACGTATTTTCAATATGCGTTATAGTACACGCCTTTATTTTTAGTTTTTTGAGTGTTGTCGCCATGACTCGCCGTTTATTAGTCACCAGTGCTTTACCGTATGCCAATGGCCCTATTCACTTGGGACATTTAGTTGAATATATTCAAACAGATATTTGGGTGCGTTTTCAAAAATCACGCGGTCATGACTGTATTTACGTCTGTGCAGATGATGCCCACGGCACGGCTATTATGCTGAAAGCCGAGCAAAACGGTGTCACACCTGAAGCGCAAATTGCGACCGTCAAAGCTGACCATGAAGCGGATTTCTCGGGTTTTCATATTGAATTTGATAATTATCACTCGACACATTCACTTGAAAATAAAAAAATGTCCGAGTTTATTTACCTTAAAAACCGAGATGGCGGTCATATTACCACGCGCCCCGTTCGCCAATTATTTGACCCAGAAAAGCAATTGTTTTTGGCTGATCGCTTTATTAAAGGCGAATGCCCTAAGTGTGGCGCAAAAGACCAGTATGGTGATTCATGTGAAGTTTGCGCGGCAACTTATGCGCCAACGGAGCTAAAAAATCCATACTCGACAATTTCGGGTGCAACTCCCATTGAAAAAGAGTCGGAACACTACTTCTTTAAACTGCCTGACTTTGATGGCATGTTAAAAGAATGGACACGTTCAGGTCATTTGCAATCTGAGGTTTCCAATAAGTTAGACGAATGGTTTGAGTCAGGTTTACACGATTGGGATATTTCGCGTGATGCGCCATACTTTGGCTTTGCCATTCCCGATGCGCCGAATAAATATTTTTATGTGTGGTTAGATGCGCCTATTGGCTATATGGCCAGTTTTGAAAACCTGTGCACCAAGAAAAATCTGAATTTTAATGATTATTGGGCTGCCGATGCCGAAGGTAAAACCGAGATTTATCATTTTATTGGTAAAGACATTGTCTATTTTCATGCGTTATTTTGGCCTGCCATGTTAGATGGTGCGGGTTTCCGTAAACCTACAGGTATTTTTGCTCATGGCTTTTTGACCGTGAACGGGCAAAAAATGTCAAAGTCACGTGGTACGTTTATTAAAGCGCGTAGTTACTTAGATAATTTGAATCCTGAATATTTACGTTATTACTTTGCCGCGAAGTTGTCAGGTACGGTCGAAGACATTGACTTGAACTTAGAAGACTTTACTTTCCGTGTGAATAGCGATTTAGTCGGTAAAGTCGTCAATATTGCCAGTCGTTGTGCAGGCTTTATCAATAAACAGTTTGAAGGAAAATTAGCCGATAGCAGTGCTGAACCTGAATTATTAGCCCACTTTGTTGATGCAGGCGAAAGCATTGCAGATCACTTTGAACGTCGTGATTTTGGTCGTGCGGTGCGTGAAATCATGGCATTGGCGGATAAAGCAAACCAATATATTGATGAGAAAAAGCCTTGGGCTTTAGCAAAAGATCCTGCTAACCGTGAACAAGTACAAGCGGTATGCAGTGTTGGCTTAAATATGTTCCGCCAGTTAATTGTTTATCTTGCGCCCATTTTGCCAGTCACCGCCGAAGCCAGCCGTAGTTTTTTAAATGTGGATTCTTTGGCGTGGGATACTCGTCAGCAGTTGTTAATTTCTCATACCATTAACGCCTTCACACCGTTAATGACGCGTGTCGAAAAAGACAAAGTCGCAGCAATGGTAGAAGCCTCAAAAGAAAACTTAGAGCCAACGGCCAAAGTTATTGCAGCACCTATTGCAAAAGAGACAAACATTGAAGCCATTGCCCCAACCATTAATATTGATGATTTTACTAAAATCGATTTACGGGTGGCGAAAATCGTCAACGCTGAACATATTCCCGAAGCCGCCAAGTTATTAAAACTGACCTTGGATTTAGGCAATGAACAGCGTACGGTGTTTGCAGGCATTAAATCGGCCTATAAACCTGAAGATTTGATTGGTCGTTTAACGGTGATGGTGGCTAACCTTGCGCCGCGTCAAATGAAGTTTGGCGTATCTGAAGGTATGGTCTTGGCAGCAGGTGCTGGCGGCAAAGAAATCTTCTTATTATCGCCTGATGATGGCTCAACGGCAGGCATGAAAGTTAAATAATCCTGTAGGTGCGAATTTATTCGCCATTATTCATCGCCAATTTCAGATGATTGGCGAATAAATTCGCCCCTACATTTATCAACAAAGAGTGATTGTGTATAAATTTCCCCGCTTTCTATTGCCTTTGCTCTACCCGATCACGGCATTAGCACAATGTCCTGATTATGCTTCGGTCATCAACACGCCTATTTTTATCCAGCCTCAACAGTCGCCTTTTCAACATCACAAAAACCGTATATTAGCCAAGAGTCAAACCGCTTGGCATATGGTCGGTGATACCATTGTCCAAGAAGGACAAGCTGCAACCATCATCGCTAAGTTTGACTACGGTGCAGCAATACACAAAGACTTAGAAGATGAATATGTTGATGTCTATTTAATTGGCACTAGACTAACAAACTGGAAAAGTCTAGGCCGTTATAAAACAGATGAAGATGGTCGGGTCAGTATCAGCCAAGAAAACCTACCGATTGGTGAATACCGTGTGCGATTTGTTGTCGAAGGTGATTTATCCACGGTAGATGGTTTTGTTTCGGTTGTTGAAAAAGGCCGTCAAGCGATTGTTTTTGACGTTGATGGCACATTAACCATTAATGATTTTGAAGCTTATGCCGATTATATTGGCATAAAAACGGCACGGCCTTATGTTGATGCTGTTGATATGGTTCGTGCTTATCAAGAAAAAGGCTATCAAATTATTTATTTAACTGCCCGTCCTGCGTGGGATACCAAAGACTCTCGGCATTGGTTTGCAAAGATGGGACTCCCTGAATGGCATTATCGTAGTCGTTTATATGATGCCAACAGCAAAATACCTGCCATTCAAACGCATAAAACAAACTATCTGAATTATTTACGCAATACCGTTGGCTTAGATATTGTTCGTGTTTACGGCAATGCTTTAACAGATATAGCCGCCTATGCGGATAGTGGTATAGCAAAAAGTCAAACCTATATCATTGGCACTTATGCGGGCGTTAAAGATACTCAAGCGATTACTAAAAACTATTCTGATCATTATCAAACAGTTGTTGAAGATACGCCCCAATCAATCTCCTGTCAGTAATTCATTATTAAAGCGAAAATTTGGTGGCGATACATTTTGTTATATAAATATATCATTTTTACTTATAGATTAAATAAAAATACACCACTTGAGCTGATAATCTATTTTATGGGACAATATCAGTATGTTCACCTAGATTGAGAAAGAGCCACTATGTCTGCTTTTGCCGCTGAAACCGTGTTAACCGTCCGTCATTGGAACGATACTTTATTTAGTTTCACGACCACCCGTGACACTAGCTTACGCTTCCATAATGGTCACTTTGTCATGATAGGCTTAGAAGTGAATGGCAAGCCATTAATGCGCGCTTACAGTATTGTCAGTGCCAATTATGAAGAACATTTAGAGTTTTTTAGTATTAAAGTTCAAGATGGCCCACTGACTTCTAGACTGCAACATTTGAAACCAGGCGATACTTTATTAGTCAGCCGTAAACCAACAGGCACATTAGTTCAATCAAGTTTATTGCCAGGTAAGAACTTGTATTTAATCAGTACAGGAACGGGGTTAGCTCCGTTTATGAGCATTATTAAAGACCCAGAAGTGTATGAGCGTTTTGATCACGTCATCCTCACCCACGGCGTTCGTAATGTGAATGAATTGGCTTACGCCGACTACATTACCAATGAACTGCCGCACAATGAGTTTTTTGGTGAAGAAGTCAAAAAGAAATTGATTTACTACCCAACGGTAACGCGCGAACCGTTCCGCAATCAAGGCCGTTTAACGGACTTAATGGAAAGTGGTAAATTGTTTAGCGACATTGGTCTGCCACCGTTAAATATTGAAACTGACCGTGTCATGATGTGCGGTAGCCCAAGCCTGTTAAAAGACTTCTGCCGTATTTTGGAAGCTAAGGGCTTTCAAGAATCACGTCATGGCCAACCTGCTCATTATGTGATTGAGCGGGCGTTTGTCGAGAAGTAATTGATGATGTGATTGAGCGGGCGGATTTTGTCGCCCACTCAATTGACGGGTGAATTCTGAAGCAATGTTAAAGCATTAAGCCTCGCTCTTTGGCTAAGGGTTGCCATTTTTCGACTAATTGAGGGTCTTTGAGGGCAAGCTGTTTAAATCGCACACGGATGTTATGTTGTTGGTCTTCGGTCAACGCTTGCATAATATCAAACAACGGTTGCCATAAGTGGTGTTGATACGCTGCGTCGATCAAGCGAAATTGTAAATCTTCGCGCTCTTCCATTACTAATTCAGCTAATAGGTGTTGTTGCGCGTGAGACATAAACTCAACTAACGGCAACAGCGTTGCCCATAACGCAAACTTATCGGTGCTTGCAATAGCCGATTTTAATACCCCACGATCATTTAAGGTGGCGGTGTTAATCAATTGCAATTGTGTTGATGGCGACATGGTGGCAAATAACGGTAAAGCATCTTGCCATAATTGGCGTTCATAAACTGCTTTAACAAGACCATTTAATACGGGCTCACCTAAGTCAGTGGAAATATCGCCCATTTCACGTTTGAGATCATCTTCTAAATGCACCATCAACGCTAAAGCTTCTGGCCATAATTCGGTATGAAGCTGCAAATACGAAATCAGTTTTTGTAGGCGTTCTTTCGGTAGTAATCGAATAATATCGCTGAGTTGATGTTTACCTTCAATAAAGAAACCAATGTGTAATAAGGCTTCTTCTGAGCTAATACCATTCAAAATAACTTTCAAATTGCTGGCGGTCATAAAATTGACTAATCGCCCCATCACCATGAAATGCCTATGTTTGAGCAATTCATTGGCAACAGCCTGCAAGTTTTCCAATGGCATGTGTTGAATGATGTCTTTAACACGGCGAGGATCTAACTCTAACGTGACTTTTGCTAAAAAAGGTGTCGTCATTTTTTTCGCTAAATCAATCGCGCGTTGATACGGCATTTGGCTGGCAATACGCGCACACAACATCGCACCGAATATTTTCTCGCCAATACTCGCGGTCACGCCAATCGGCATTAATTTGCTCGCTGAAGCTAGTTTTTGAAACAGCTTGCTACCGTCATTAAATAATTTATCGGTACTGAGTTCGCGAACTTTAATCAATGTCGGTAAAGACATACCTTCTAAAAACTGTAATTCAGAACTCGGGACATGTAATAGTTGGCCGAGCTTCACTAATTCTGCGCTGCTATCTAATTTACTCATGTATCTGACTCCTTAACCGCGCACAATTTTCATCACAGGAATACGTAATAACGCAGGGATATAACTCATAGCATTATCAATGGCATCACTTAGGGTTTTACGCTGTGTTTGTTGCGCTTTTTCAATTAAAGAATTGAGTTGTAAAAGATGGGCATCGCTTAATGATGATAATTCTTGAATCTCACTAGCAGACGTTTTCAAGGTGATGCTAAGTTGTTCTAAGGCTAAACTAGACATATTTTTTGTCTCATAGAGTGAACTGACGATTGGATAATGACTGAATCAACCCGTCAGTTCATTGACTTTTATGCACAAATTCATCATCAGTAAAGATAATGCGCGTAAAAAATAGCCGTTATTGACGCGCTTGGTGTAATTTCCATGCCGATAAGAGTTCGTTTTTCCAATAGCGGTAATAGGCTTTAGAAACGGACAACTCAAATTCTGGTGTTTGATTATCGGCCAAACGATACATTTGCTCGTAATACCAGCCTTGCGCCCCCTGTACATTCATGATTTTAATTAATTCAATGGGACTCGCAGGTGACAATAAACGTTGTTTGCCGATCACTAAGTCTTTTTCGTATTGTGGTGTGACTTTCATCCTATGTGTTAATAGTTGTTGTGGCACATTAGGATGCGTACATAAAGGACGCGCCAAACCAATGATGTCACAATCGCCACTGTTTAAGGCGGCTTCCATTCCTTCGGCTGTTCTAAAACCACCCGTCACCATTAATGGCATATGAGCAACTTTATGAATGGCACTGGCATATTCTAAAAAGTAAGCTTCACGAACTTTTGTACTAGCACGTACAGGCACAATGCTGTCACTTTTACCTTCTGAACCCAATAATCGGGGTTGCTCGTACGTGCCGCCCGATATTTCTAATAAATCAATATGAGAGTCATTAAGCCATTCGACCACACGCAAACATTCTTCATTGTTAAAACCGCCTTTACGGAAGTCATCTGAGTTCAGTTTAATGGCAACAGGAAAATCGTTCCCCACTGCTTTACGAACCGCTTTAACTGTTTCGAGTAAAAAGCGTGCGCGATTTTCTAAAGAGCCTCCCCAAGCATCTGTACGTTGGTTGGTAATGGGCGACAAGAATGACGATAACAAATAGCCATGTGCAGAATGAATTTGTACGCCTGTAAAGCCTGTCTCACGAGCAATTTTAGCCACTTGTGCAAAGCGATTAATGAAATCTAAAATTTCATCTTCACGTAACGCTCTTGGTTTGGCAAAACTCCCTGCGATGTCGAGTTGTACTGCCGATGGAGCTAAGGGCTCTTGGGTGATATAACGTGGTGACTGACGGCCAGCATGCGAAATTTGCATCCACAGTTGATTACCTGCCACTGTTCCCGCCTGCGCCCAACGCTGTAACTTTGCGCGTGACGCTAAACTATCACCACCCGCTGTAATATCAATAGCAACATTACCAGCACGTTCTAAGACACGTTGGTCGATCATCACGTTGCCCGTAATTAACAACCCTGCACCGCCTTCTGACCATACACGGTATAAATTTGCTAATCGTTCAGTTGCTTGTAAGTTTTTATCCGACAAACCTTCGGTCATTGCTGCTTTAGCAATTCGATTGGGCAAAGTAACACCGCAAGGTAAGGTGAATGGATCATTTAACGAGACAGGCATGACTTCGTCCTTTGAGTAATAGAAATTGATCTCTTAAATAGCATTTTCTTCATTAAAAATGCACAGTATTTGACGATTATTTTCAGATTAAGATGTAACATTCATTACAATTTTTATTCACAGATTTTATTTTATGCGTACTCTGACTATTCAAGAAGCGGTTTGGCAAGCCGCTGAATCCTTAATGTCACAAGGGATTCGCCCTACCGTTGCCAATGTTCGTGAAATCACTCAACGTGGTAGTGCTGGCACAATTAACGACTCATTAAAAGAATGGTGGCAAGACTTAGCCAAGCGTATTAATGTTAATGCTATTCACCCTGATATTCCCGAACCTGTGGTGGCGGTGATGCAACAGCTTTGGCACGTGGCATTAACACATGGTGAGTCGGCATTTGATAAATTTAAGGAAGAAGCTCAACTACAAGTCGATAATGCACAACAAAGCAAAATAGCCGCATTAGAAAGATTACAGCACGCAGACAATCAAATGACGCATCTACAGGCCAAAATTGATGTGCTGAAAGAATCTGAACGGCAATTACAAACCACGTTAGCGACCGAAAGTGCATTGCGCTCACAATCTGAGCAACAATTAGAAGCAGTGAGATTACACTCGCAAAAAGCATTATCCGATGTTGAAACCCTAAAAAGTCAATTGGAAAAAGAACTCGCATTGTTGGCAGCACAATATCAACACAGTGAACAACAGTTTCATGAAAAAAATCAGCAACTTGAACAACAATTACAGCAGCAGCATCAAGATTTTGTTGCACAAAGTCATGCTCAACAACAATTTTTACAAGCCTCTGAGTTACGCGCCACACAAGTCGATATGCAATTATTACAAGCGCAAACAGAATTACGCATGACACAACAACGGTTAGAAAATTGTTTACTCGAAAATATGGCGTTAAAAGCAACATTACAGCGCCCTATTCAAAAACGCGATGTGTTAAAAGCCAAATTAAAGCGTTATTAATCTCAAAAATCCCCTGTAGGGGCGAATGAATTCGCCCCTACAGTATTAAAACGAGCAAGTTATGCGTATTCTTCACACCTCAGACTGGCATTTAGGTCAAAATTTTTTTGGTTTTAGCCGTCATTATGAACATCAACAATTTTTAGATTGGCTGCTGCTGACTCTCGTTGAGCAAAAAATAGATGTGTTATTAATTGCTGGTGATGTTTTTGATACGGCTAATGCGCCTGCTTCCGCACAACAGCAGTTGTATCAGTTTTTGTGCGCTGCAAAATTAAAAACGCCTCATTTACAGGTTGTTATTATTGCGGGCAATCATGATTCCCCTACTCGCCTAGAAGTCCCGATGCCTTTTTTATCCGCGTTTGATATGGTGGTGATAGGCCAAGTCACGCGCCAACACCAACAAATCGATGTTGAACGCATGGTGATTCCGTTAAAAAATCGACAAGGTGAGATAAAAGCATGGTGTTTAGCGATCCCCTTTTTGCGTCCTAGCGATGTTCCCAAAGTGGATAATGCCAAAGATGCCTATTTGGAGGGCATTGCGGCCTTATATCAACAGGCAACTGATTGTGCCTTAGACAAACGGGAAACAGGACAAGCGATTATTGCAATGGGTCATTGCCATATGTTAGGAAGCCAAGTATCCGAAGACTCGGAACGGAAATTGGTGATGGGTGGTATTGAATCATTGTCTTCTGCGATTTTTGCTCCAGAAATTAGTTATGTTGCTTTAGGTCATTTGCATTTGGCACAAAAAGTGGGTGGCGATGACCGTGTACGTTACTCTGGGACACCGCTGCCGATGTCGTTTTCAGAAGAGCATTATCAGCATTCCATACGTGTTATTGAACTAGATCAAGATGTGATTAAAAGTGCTACATCCGTACTTATTCCACGCACCGTTCCCTTATATCGCATTCCAAAAACTAAAGCTGAACCATTAGATGCTGTTTTGACATTTTTGCAACAACACGATTGGCCAACCATTCCTGAGCAACAACAGCCCTATTTATTAGTGCGTGTACAACTTGAAAAGCCCGAGCCTTCTTTGCGTCAACAAATAGAACAGGCACTAGCGGATAAAGCCGTTAAGTTAGTAAAAATTGAAACCACATACCCTTCTGTGACTTGTGATGATGACAAAATCATGTCTTTAGAAGATGTGCAACGCTTACAACCTGAAGATGTCTTTTTGAAAATGTATCAGCAAAAATTTGCGACTCTTCCTTCTTTAGCACTGTTAGGTGCATTTAGAGATTTGATTGCTCAAAACAATATAGGGAGTGTATAAAATTAATGAAGATTTTAGCCATACGCGGTAAAAACCTAGCCTCTTTGGGTGATTTTGTCTTGGATTTTCTGCAAGAGCCTTTAGCTTCTGCGGGGTTATTTGCCATTACAGGTGCGACAGGTGCGGGTAAAAGTACGATTTTAGATGCTTTATGTTTAGCCCTTTATAATCAAACACCACGTTTAGCGCGTGTGAAACAAGGCAGTATTGATTTAACGGATGTGGGTGAATATCGACTAAAAATTCATCATCCACAAACCTTATTACGGCGTGGTGCAGCTGAAGGTTTTGCCGAGGTAGATTTTGTCGGTAATGATAATGGTGTATATCGTGCTAAATGGAGTGTCAAACGCGCAAGAGGCAAATCGTCTGGGCAACTACAAGATGAACAACTGTCTCTGTTTGACGTGCAAAACGAAATCTCTATTGGTCATAAAAAGAAAGAGGTTCAAGACGCTATTCAAGACAAAATTGGCTTGTCATTTGAAGAGTTTAATCGTGCGGTTTTATTAGCACAAAATGAGTTTTTTGCCTTTCTAAAGGCCGACGATAATGAACGTGCCACCCTGCTTGAAGCACTCACAGGAACAAGTCAATTCAGCGACTTATCCATGCAAGCGTATTTACGGGCTAAACATGAAAAAGACTTGCTTGCACGCTTACAAACACAATTAGCAGGCCAAACGCCCCTCGCCCTTGAAGAGCGAGCAACGCTAGAATCAACGTTACAACAATTAAATCAACAAGTGATTGACGACAGTCAACACATTACCGAAATCAATTTGGCTATCGCATGGCATGATAAACACCATGACTTACAGCAGAAAGTTGCCCTTGCTAAGCAGTCGGTTGACAATGCAGAGCTCGAATGGCAAAAAAACAGCGAAAAACAGCAATTTTTTCAGCAAATCGAAATAATTCAACCAGTTAGAGTATTGATGACGGAGGAAGATCGCTTACAGACCACATTGTCTAAGCAACAACAACTCTTAACAATAATGACAGAAACGCTGCAACAACAACAGTTACACGAGCAACAGTTACAAAGTCAGCACCAACAGGCACTAACAACGCTGAATCAACACGAACAAGCCTATAAACACGCCCAACCCTTATTGGAACAGGCCAAAAAACTAGACACTCAACAAGAGGGTCAGCAGCAACACCTTCAACAGAGTAAAAATGCGTTGTTGACGGCCAAACAACGCTTAGGGCAATCTTCTTTCAAAGCCTTACCGCAATGGCAACATCTACAAAGCTTATTAAAAAATGCCGAGCAAAGCCTGAGCGTTCAAGATAATCTTGTCGCCAAGGAGCAAACATCAGCTTGCCGGTTATTAGCAGAACAACAATTAAGCCAGTCCCAGCAGACACTGAGTCAGTTCGACCACGACCAAATCGCTCTACAGAAAAATCAACTCACTTTAGCATTGCAACAGAATCAACAAGCATCAAGCCATTGGCTAGAATGGCAAACTGCACAACAGCAATATATTCAGCAACAACAAGAAAGTAACGAACGAAGTCAACGACAAATTGTGATTGAACAACGTTCACAGGAATTGAATCAAGCGCTTGCCATTAGCACCGCCACCGTTCAACAAGCACAAAAAGCACTCGATCAAGCAAAACTAGCCTGCGCCGATAATGTCGAAGCCTTGCGTAGTTATTTACAGCCGAATCATCCCTGCCCTGTCTGTGGCAGTTTGGCGCATGTGTACGACAGTCATATCAATCAGCAATTGCAACAGTTAATGACTAACTTGGCGACTGAACTCAATCAGCAGCAGCAACAGGCTCAACAACTGCAAACTGAGCATATTCAACTAGGCATAGAATCGAAGAACAATATCCAACAGCTTCACGCATTAGTGAGTACTCAACAACAAGCCCAACAACACCTACAGACCTTAGAACAGACACTACATCAGCACCACGCCACACTGATGGGAATTGATCCTGTTAAACGCACTGATTGGCTCAAGCATGAAGCAAAACGCCTCAGCGAAGAGATCAATATGGTGAATGAGCAAGAACAACAGCATCGTGATGCTTTAAAACAGCGAGATATGGCGCAAGAATTGGTGAATGCGAGCCGTTTGCTGGTGGATTGTGCCTGTGCATTATTTGACTATGCGCGTGAATCACGTTTACTGCTTGAGTTAACACAACAACGCCAGCAATATTTTAATGGCGAACCTACCGCACTCATCGAAAACACGTTGCAACAGGCGTTACAGCAAGCACAACACGCCCATCAACAACTCAGCGAGCAATTGCAGACGGTCAAAGAGCAGTCTATCGCCACCAGACAACAGCACCATCATATTCAACAACAGCTGCAAGAATTAGCCGTTAGCCTACAGGATGCCGTAGAAAAACGTGAGCAATGGCTATCATCTTACAATCAACTGCATTCACACGCTTCCCTTGAAATCAGCACGTTAAAAACGTTACTTGTTTATGATGATGTCTGGCTACAACAGGAACGGCAATCCTTACAACAACTCAAGACAGCCATCACCAATGCCGCCACCCAACTCAACGCCAGAGAACAAGACTTAAAACAACATCAAGATACTCAACATCACGTGGGTGATAACCACCTCTTGGCGCAACAACTGCTTGAACGACAAACACAGCTGCAAGCCAATCAACGGCAATTAGGTAGTTATGAGCAACAACTGAGCCAAGACAATCAACGCTGCCACCATGCTTCAGCCTTAATGACACAATTACAGGCGCAACAAGCACAATCCGAGGTCTGGCAACAATTAAGCAGTGTCATTGGCTCTGCTGACGGCAAGGTCTTTAGAAACGCCGCTCAACAAATGACGCTGGATGTTTTATTGTTTTATACCAATGCCCACTTAAAAGACTTAGCTAAACGCTACCGTTTAGAACGAGTAACACATTCATTGGGCTTACAAGTCATAGATCAAGATATGGGTGATGAAGTACGCTCGGTACATTCATTATCGGGTGGTGAGTCGTTTTTAGTGTCGTTAGCGTTGGCGTTGGGTTTAGCGTCGTTATCGTCACAACGGGTAAAAGTAGAAAGCTTATTTATTGATGAAGGCTTTGGCAGTTTAGATGCCGAAACCCTACGTGTGGCGATGGATGCCCTAGATATATTACAAAGCCAAGGTCGTAAAGTCGGGGTTATTTCTCATGTTGCTGAGATGACGGAGCGCATTCCTACGCAAGTACAGGTACGTAAAGGAACTGGTGGAAAAAGTACCGTTCACGTCATTCCGTAGCTGAAGTTCCCCTCTTGGACAAAGAGGGGTTAGGGGAGATTCGTCGAATTTAGCTTTGCCATGAAGATAAAATCCCCCTCAATCCCCCTTTTCCTAAGGGGAAGCCTGCAAACCCAAAACATCAACAGACCCTAGATAGCTGGTGTTTATAAGCGATACTTTAATGCATTTGCTCCTATTTCTCGACCGAGCCAATAACCTATACTCTCTGAATAACCCTGCTTTGTTTTAAGATAAATATTAGCCGCAGGTAATTTATAATAACTAATATAGCGCGCTATATCCTCAACTGATGCGTTTTGATACATACGGAGATAAGAACAGGCAATCATTTTATCAGCTGCATTATATGCTCCCACCATGAGTCCTTGTATTAGTCTTGTTTCAGCAGGATTATTAATATTCAGATTTTTTCCTATGAATACTTCATTATATCCTTGCAATATTGCTTTACTATAACCCTGCACCCATTCTTCAACACCTTGTAATTTTATTAACGTTAAAATCAGTTTATCTTTCTCATTGCTTGGCTTCGTATTACATGACAGAGCTGCCATATTCTCGCCTACTGTTTTAGGGGGAACAAAAGTTCCATACTCAAGTACTTCACTAAAAGTAGAACCTTTTAACCACCCCAAAATTAATGCTGCCTGTGGTTGAAATAATGTATCGTGCAAAAATTGGCGTTGGAGTTGAATGGCTTTATTTTCGTTTGGCATCAGACTTTTAATTTCTGGGTACTGCTCAATTAATTTTGCTACACTTGGCATGTCATTTGGCGTATGCATTATTTTATCCACCAAATCGTAAAGTGAGCCAACGACATAGCGAGATTGATATTTTTCGGCAGGACGTACTACGGGAGGAGGTGCAGCAGGAGGTAATGGTTCACATGGCTTATCTGAAAAGGTAGTTTGTCCATTATCCTTTTTGCAAGTGTACATTTGACTGGCAACACTATAATTTACAATACCACTCAGTAAAAAAACCACTAAATAAATATATTTCACGCCACACCTCCATAAAAATTGAATTAACTTAACAAAACAGCATTAGGGGGTTGTAAGCCCGAAACCGCGGAATCTTTCCGTGGAGATAGGTTTCTGCTAGTCACGCAGACGTTCGTTTGTGTGACATCGAAAATATGGTCAGAAATCGCAGAAAAACAGTCACACTACCCGTCACCCAAACAATGTAACCTAAACGGTTTCCATTAGTTTCAACCCCACCCACCAAACCACGCCAATTTATCTTGCAGCTTCACGACATCCCCAATAATGGTTAACGTTGGTGCTTTAATACCACTATTAGCCACTTTTTCAGCAATGTTTTGAATTTCGCCAATTAACACTTTTTGTTTTGGCGTTGTGCCATGCGACACCAACGCAACAGGCATCTCAGGGCGCATACCATGAGCAATCAACTGTTGACAGATTTCCGCTAATCCTAATAAGCCCATGTACAACACTAAGGTTTGACGTTCGTGGATAAGTTCACTCCACGGTAAATTAGGCGTGCCATCTTTTAAATGTCCCGTGACAAAACGTACCGACTGCGCATAATCACGATGCGTTAAAGGAATCCCTGCATAGGCCGAACAACCACTGGCCGCAGTAATGCCGGGCACTACTTGAAACGGAATGCCTGCTTCCGCCAGCTCCTCAATTTCTTCACCGCCACGACCAAAAATAAATGGATCACCGCCTTTTAGGCGACAAACACGTTTGCCTTCTTTGGCTAATCTCACTAAAAGGTGATTAATATCTTCTTGTGGTACGGCATGATCCGCACGCGCTTTACCGACATACACCATATCGGCATCACGACGACATAAGTCCAAAATAGGTTGCGATACGAGACGGTCATATACCACTACATCTGCTTGCTGCATCAGCCGTAAGGCACGAAAAGTTAATAAATCAGGATCGCCCGGCCCTGCACCCACTAAATACACTTCACCTGATGGTGGCTGATTGGCGATTAAAGCCTGCTGTAGATGGGTTTCGGCTTCATCTAAGCGACCGTTATAGACTAACTCCGCAAAACGCCCTTGTAGCTCTTTTTCCCAAAAGGCACGACGCACTGACGTATCTGGTAATGTCGCTTGTATTTGTTTCCGAAACTTACCGACAAACTCAGCTAGTTGGCCATAGGCCGCAGGAATCATGCTTTCTAAGCGTGTACGTAACATTCGCGCCAAGACAGGTGATTGACCGCTGCTTGAAATTGCAATGACAACAGGTGAACGATCAATAATCGACGGAAAAATAAAACGACAAAATTCAGGTGAGTCAACTACGTTGACGGGTATATTTAACGCTTCACTATCGGCAAATACCTGTCTATTGAGTACATCATCATCAGTAGCAGCAATCACTAAACGCTTACCGTTTAAGTATGACGCGTGATAGGCCGCAATAATAACTTCGCCGCCACTCTTGAGCACGACATCCTGCAACTCAGGTAACACATCAAGTGCAATAACAGTGACTTTTGCTTTGGCTTTGAGCAATAAACTGACTTTACGTTTGGCAATATGGCCGCCACCCACGACTAAGCAGGACTGTTGTTCGATACGAAAAAAAACGGGTAAATAATCCATAACACTCTCTTGCCGAATGTAGGGGCAGTATTAACCGCCATGTTTTGGGAAAATTTTGGCGAATAAATTCGCCCCTACAGGTTAGGCAATCACTTGCTTTTGCTTTTTGGCTTCGGCATAGGCATCACGAGCATTTCTCGCCTCATCTTTACTTAACACTGCGCCATGTAATAATAAACCATCACACAACCATTCATTGGCAAACGGAATTAACGCAGTTTGTACAATCATAAATTCAGTCAAATGATCTTCTAACAACGTCGTCAATGCTTTCACTTGATAAAAAATACCGGTGTTAACATCTTGCAAAACGTAGCCTTTTTGATATTTCTTCAAATAAATAAACTGACCAAATACAGCACCTGTCAAAGCACTCTGAAACTCAGGGCTAAGAACGGGTTTTAAGGCATCAAATGCGGTATCTCGATAATGGTAAATCATTGCCCGAAGTTCGGCATATCTCACCATCGAATCAGGCTCAATACCTTCATTCAACTGTTGCATTAAGGTTTTATATTGCACTAAAAATTGTGCTGCATTTTCTTCAGAAACTAACATGGTTTATTTATCCTCCAATCACCGTTAAACCACCCATATAAGGTTTTAATACCTCAGGGATAACGATACTACCATCGGCTTGTTGGTAATTTTCCAAGATTGCCACCAAGGTGCGGCCAACCGCCAATCCAGAACCATTTAAGGTATGCAACAATTCAGGCTTGCTGTCTTTATCACGATAACGGGCTTGCATACGGCGCGCTTGAAACGCTTCAAAATTAGAACATGACGAAATTTCGCGGTATTTATTTTGCGCAGGTAACCACACTTCTAGATCGTAGGTTTTGGTGGCTGAAAAGCCCATATCACCACCACATAACAACATACGGCGGTACGGCAAACCCAATAACTCTAAAACGATTTCAGCATGGCGCGTCAACTCTTCTAAGGCTTGATACGAGTTTTCAGGACGCACCATTTGCACCAATTCAACTTTTTCGAATTGATGTTGACGAATTAAACCACGGGTATCTTTACCATAAGAACCCGCTTCGCTTCTAAAACATGGCGTATGGGCAACAAATTTTATGGGTAATTGCTCGGCAGGAATAATTTCATCACGGGCAATGTTTGTAACAGGTACTTCAGCTGTTGGAATCAGATAAAACGCTTTTTCACCTTGTAGCTTGAATAAGTCTTCTTCAAATTTAGGTAATTGACCTGTTCCCTTCAAGCTTTCAGCATTCACCAAGTACGGCACATACACTTCTTGATAGCCGTGCTCGCCACTGTGCAAATTAAGCATAAATTGCGTCAATGCGCGTTGTAAACGTGCCAAACCACCTTTAATGACGGAAAAGCGTGAGCCTGTAATTTTAGTAGCTGTCGCAAAATCTAATAGACCTAAAGCTTCACCTAAATCAGCATGGTCTTTGGGTTCAAAATCAAAGGCGCGAATCGTACCCCAACGATGTACTTCGACGTTATCATCTTCACCTTTGCCCGCAGGAACAGACTCATGGGGCAAATTAGGAATCGCCATCGCAAACGCACTAATGTCGTTTTGTAGCGTTTCCAGTTCGACTTTGACCGTTTCTAAGCGTTCGTTGACTTCTTGCATCCGTGCCATGATCGGCGCAACATCTTCACCTGAGCGTTTCGCTTGGCCGATTTTTTTAGCACCTGCATTACGCTCAGCTTGTAATTGTTCAGTTTCAGATTGAAGGATACGACGACTGTCTTCAAACGACTGGAGCTTGGCAGTATCTAACTCAACATGACGGCATTGCAAACGCGCCGCAACCACGTCCAACTGGCCGCGTAATAATTTAGGGTCTAACATGATTCTCTCAATACAACATCATAAAAAATGAAACCCACGCAAAAATCACGTGAATCTTAGAAATATACTACTCGTCAATCACATCGACATCTTTAGGCGGTGTAAATTGAAAAACGGTTGGGCTGATTTTGCCATTAAGTTTGATTTGACTAAAGAAAATATCGGTTTTTTGTCCCAAAGAATCCTTTAATTGCATCGCATTCATCTGTGAATCGTTAAAACTCACGCGTAAACTCTCAAAAACCGCATCTTTATCTCTCGGTTTGAGAGTAAATACCGATTGATTTTTACCCGTTGTCTTTTCTTGTGTCACGATAAATGAAGAAGCAATTTTGCTGCTATCACCTGATAACAACAATGCTGGCGTATTACCGACTTGTTTATCTAATTTTTGTTTGGTGGCTTGTTGCAGTTCAGGATCGTAAATCCAGACGCTTTGACCGTTAGCAATAATTTGCTGGTCAAACGGTTTAACCGTATCCCAACGAAAAAAGCCCGGTCTTTTGACGTGCATTTCGCCCGACAAGGTTTGTAAGGGCTGATTTTTAGGGTCTAAGGTATGTTGTTCAAAGTGGGCTTGCATACTGGTCATTTTTGCCAATAACGTGTTTAAATTTTTGCTCGCCACATCATCAGCATGACTGACCGCCGATATCGTACAGGCAAGTATCAACAAAGGGATACGCATAAAATTTTGGCTCTGAAAAATAAGTGTTTTATCTTAGCGATACCAACGATGGCTCATTGTGACATTTTGCCATCGTCATCGTCGTCATTTGGTGTCTGTCTGTTGTTACTCGTTATGAGGGACTAACACTTCACGTTGGCCGTTACTCTGCATCGAACTGACTAATCCTGCCGACTCCATCGCTTCAATAAGTCGAGCCGCACGGTTATAACCAATCTTGAATTTTCGTTGCACAAAGGAAATCGACGCCCGACGGGTTTCTAAGACAAAGGCGACCGCATCATCATAAATCACGTCTTGTTCGGCATCGGCGGTTTCATCACCCATACCACCACTTACGCCCTTGGCTGGTACACCGTCATCGGTGTAATCTTCTAAAATGGCATCAATGTAATTCGGTGCGCCGCGACTACGCCAATCGTCACACACTCGATGCACTTCATCATCACTGACAAAAGCACCGTGAATACGCTCAGGAATATTGGTACCGACAGGCTGAAAGAGCATGTCACCATGCCCCAATAACTGTTCCGCGCCACCTTGATCCAAAATCGTCCGTGAATCAATTTTACTTGATACTTGGAAGGCAATACGTGAAGGCACGTTCGCCTTAATCAAACCTGTAATAACATCTACCGAGGGTCGTTGGGTCGCGAGAATCAAGTGAATACCCGCCGCCCGTGCTTTTTGCGCAATACGAGCGATTAGCTCTTCAACTTTTTTCCCCACAATCATCATCATGTCGGCAAATTCGTCAATCACGACAACAATAAACGGCATTTTCTGTAAACGTGGCGCATTTTCTAATAATGCCGCTTCTTCTTTTTTCCATAACGGGTCGAGAATATTTTCGCCCTTGGCTTCAAACTCATCCAGTTTCGCGTTAAAGCCCGCTAAATTACGCACACCCACCGCAGACATAATTTTATAACGACGTTCCATTTCTGCGACACACCAACGCAAGGCATTGGCCGCATCTTTCATATCAGTGACAACAGGGGTTAATAAATGGGGGATTTTATCGTAAATCGACAATTCCAACATTTTCGGGTCAATCAAAATCAACCGCACTTCATCGGGTGTCGCCTTGTACAAAATACTCAAAATCATGGCATTTACGCCAACTGACTTACCTGAACCTGTCGTACCCGCCACCAACAAATGCGGCATACGAGCCATATCAGCAGCGACAGGTTTACCACTAATATCTTTACCGAGTGCCATCGTGACAGGTGATTCACGCTCTTGGTAAACAGGTGCACATAAAATCTCATGTAAACGCACAATTTGTCTGTTTTCATTGGGGACTTCAATGCCAATGACTGTTTTACCAGGGATGACTTCTACGACACGTACCGCAATCATCGCCATTGAACGGGCTAAGTCTTTGGCAATACTGGATATTTTGGCAACTTTGACACCCGGCGCAGGATCAACTTCAAACCGTGTCACCACAGGGCCGGGTAAGGCATCGACGACTTTGGCATCAATATTAAATTCACGCAGTTTGATTTCTAATAACCGTGACAAACGCTCTAGTTGCTCAGGGGTAAATCCTGCTTTACGGTTAACATCGGGTTTTTCCAATAAATCTAAAGACGGTAAACGGCTTAATGGATTATCAGCTTTATTAACAATAGCAACAGGTGGTGCGACAATGACGGGAGCAATTGAAGCTAATGGCAGATCCAATTCATCTTCGTCTAAATCCAGATCATCAAAAACATCGTCAACTTCAACAATAGGATTCACTAATTCAGGTTCAGCGCTCTTTCTTAATGCCTCATGAAAATCATCTTTTGTCTCAATTTCAACAAAAGGCGCGGTGCTAGCCGTATTAACAATCTGTTGACTCTCTTCTACTGCATCAACATCTGCCTCCTCAAAAGGTGTAACGTCTGCCTGCACTGATGGCGGTTGAATTGTTTTGAGTTGAGCAATCACTTGCTCGCAAGACTCACGAAACTCCGTCGGATTCTCAATGTCAAAATCGGCCTCATGAACCACTTTATTACGCACAGTGGCAATCCAACGTAACTTACGCACTAACTCTTGCGGCAGTAAAGATTCAACGCTAGTGACTTTTTCATGTAATCCGCGCCCTTCTGCCTGTAACTGTTGTTCTAATAAGCTCTCGATTTGCTTAGAAAAACGAACAGCTATCTCTATGGCTGGCTCAGTAACAGAGACATTCACTTTTTCCAATGAAGGTGTTGTTGGTTGTAGCGCAATAACGGCAGGAGCTGTCTGTACAGCTGCCACCACTGCTGGATGAGTCACAATGGCATCTTCAATAGCAGAGGCAATCACAACCTCATCTAATTTACTGGCTAAATCCGCATCATGCCCCGAGTCTTCAGTTAACCACTTTTCAGCCGCTTCATCTAAAAAGTGCTCAGGCTCAGCAACAGGGACTGCTTTCACTGGTAAAGGTAATGGTTCTGGCTCGGCTTTTAAAACGGGGAATGGATCTTCTTCGTGCATCCAATCAGAAGCCATTTTATCCACAGGAACTTCTGCAACAGGGGTAATTTCTGATTCGCCCAAAAACTCACGCAATTCTGCCGCTAACTGGTCTTGAGCGGCAGTCGCTGCAACAACGGGTGCTACCACAGGCTCAGGTGCTGCATTCACGTTTGTGACAATCGGAGCAACAGCCGCCAACATTTCAGGTGTCAGTGCTGGCATTTCTTGGGTAAAACCCGCAAATGCTTCGTTTAATTCGGCCATTAACTGTGGTGTTTCGGTGCTGACTGTTTCCGTTGCCATTAAGGATGGCAAGACTGCTGCGTGTGCATCATCCGCCAAGACAGGTAAAACACCGAGTGATGGCTCAATACGCTCGTCATTGGTGTGATTGGCCGTGCTAACCGTTACGAGTGGGATAATTTGTGCTTGGACTTTGTCATTGCTAATATCTAATTTGAAGTTATCTTCAACGTGTTGCATTGCCGATTGTAATGCCATTTTTTGTTCTTGATGTTCACGGTATTCTTTTGCTTTACGACGGTAACTCGCCTGCAAGCGCAGCAAGCCCGCATAAGGTGCATAACCCAAAGCCTCTAACAAGAAATTCCACGAAAAACCCGTCACTAAGGTCGCGTTCATCAGTAGTACTGACAATAGCAACATCGTTGTCGCCATCAAACCAAAACTGTGAAGTAATGACTGACCCACTTCTAGACCAATAATTCCGCCTGCCGCATTAATAATATTACTGTCTATTTCCACATCGTGTAAGGCCAATAAGCCTGTTGCCGATATTAGTAACAGCCCTTTTGCTAACCAGCGCAGGCCAAACTTAAACGTCATGGTGTGTGGTCGCCAAATCGCTAAAACCTCAATCACCATAAAAACAGGAATTAAAAATGCGGCTTTCCCCAAAAAACTAAACAACAGATCAGCAAGCCACGAACCTGCCACTCCTGCGGAATTAGAAACAGCCAAGGTATCACTGCTGAGTTTTGACCAACCTGGATCTAAAGGTGAATGGGTTAATAATGCCAACAGTAAATAGAAGCCCAAACCCAGCCAACCTATACTTTGGACTTCGCGCCAGCCTTTAGGGTGATGAATGGGATTATTGACGGTAGAACTAGAAGTATTTTGTAAGGAAACTGTCACAACCAAAATCCGTGCATAAAAATAAGGAGACAAGGAGCAATAGATTATTTCGACATCCACTTTTACGCATCATACGGATATCCACTGGAAATAAAATAACGACCTACGTCACACCTAAAAGGGTTAATCGATCAGTGCGGATTATGCCACTTTTCGCGAAAAATACGTGCGTTAAGCACATACTGAACGTCATAAATTGAGATGTTTTTTTAGCATATCTGTCACAAAATCGTTAAAGCTCAGTGAATACCTACTAATCTAGAGTGATTTTTTCATTCCCACCATAAATCCGCCAATCATTTACGTCCTCTCAAAACGTCCACTCTTGGTTTTTTACTTCTTTATTTACAAAGTTTTACCTTGCTTTCTATCTGTTGTATCCCAATTTAGGACGTTATGCCTGAGTATAACTCACCTTTTTATTTTGCCTGCTCAAGGAGCGCGTTATGGAATCCCGTCACATTCGTCTATTGATTTTAGGTTCTGGCCCTGCGGGTTATACCGCTGCTGTCTATGCGGCACGTGCCAACTTGAAACCTGTTGTTATTACTGGTATGCAAGCAGGTGGACAATTAACTACAACCACCGAAGTCGATAATTGGCCCGGTGATGCTCATGGTTTAACCGGCCCTGATTTAATGGTACGTATGCAAGCGCATGCCGAACGTTTTGGCACTGAAGTCTTGTTTGACCATATCAACAAAGTTGACTTTAGCCAACGCCCTTTTACCTTAACAGGCGACGCTGGCGTTTATACTGCCGATGCCGTTATTTTAGCAACAGGCGCATCTGCTCAATATTTAGGTTTAGAGTCCGAACAGGCATTCAGTGGTCGTGGTGTCAGTGCTTGTGCTACTTGTGATGGCTTTTTCTATAAATGTCAAAAAGTCATGGTTGTGGGTGGCGGTAACACCGCAGTTGAAGAAGCTTTGTACTTAGCCAATATTGCTGATCATGTGACTTTAGTCCATCGTCGTGACAAATTAAAATCCGAAAAAATCCTTCAAGATCATTTATTTGCTAAAGAAAAAGAAGGTAAAATCAAGATCATCTGGAATCATGCTTTAGATGAAGTTTTAGGTGATGATAGCGGTGTCACGAGTGTACGTCTAAAAAGCACGGCCGATGACAGCACACAAATTGTCGATGTTGCAGGGGTGTTTATTGCTATTGGTCACAAACCGAATACCGATATTTTTGTTGACCAATTAGCCATGAAAAATGGTTATTTAACCGTACAAAGTGGTAATAACGGTAATGCGACTGCCACCAGTGTTGCGGGTGTTTTTGCCGCAGGTGATGTCGCCGACCACGTTTATCGTCAAGCGATTACTTCCGCAGGTTCAGGTTGTATGGCTGCGCTAGATGCTGAGAAGTATTTAGACAATTTGAAATAATAAAAAATCCCCTGTTCGATCAACGATACAGGGGATTTTTTAACATCTTAAAGCAATTAGCCCGCTAGGTTTGCGTTAGCAAAATCCCAGTTCACTAAACTTGCCAAGAACGTTGCAATATATTTTGGACGTAAATTACGATAGTCCACATAATACGCATGTTCCCAGACATCAATCGTCAACAACGCTTTTTGACCATGTACTAATGGGGTATCCGCATTGCTAGTTTTAGTGATGGCCAATTTACCATCAGCACCAACCACTAACCAAGCCCAGCCTGAACCAAACTGAGTCGTTGCCGCAGCAGTGAATAACTCAACAAATTTGTCATAGCTACCAAAATCAGCCGTGATTTTGTCAGCAATCGCACCTGTTGGTACACCGCCACCATTAGGCTTCATCGAATTCCAGTAGAACGTATGATTCCACACTTGAGCCGCATTATTAAAAACACCCGCTTTGCTTGCATCGCCAGCAACCGCTTTAATGATGTCTTCTAAACTTTGCTCTGCTAAGTCAGTGTCTTTAATTAAGTTACCCAAATTAACGACATAAGCATTGTGATGCTTACCATGATGGATATCTAAAGTTTCACCACTGATATGTGGCTCTAAAGCGGTGCGATCGTAAGGTAATGCTGGCAACGTAATAGCCATGAATGAAGCTCCTTGATAAAAAGATAACAAATCCTTACCTGTCATATAACCAAATATGTCATACGTCTAGGTAAGGGCTAAAAAATTACAACTTGTCTGCATTTTCCGCGAGATAAGCAGCAACACCTTCAGTCGATGCAACCATGCCTTTGTCGCCTTTTTTCCAGTTAGCTGGACAGACTTCACCATGTTCTTCGTTGAATTGCAACGCATCAAACAAACGAATTAACTCTTCCATGTTACGGCCTAATGGCAAGTCATTGATGATTTGTGAACGGACAATACCGTTTGTATCAATCAAGAATGCACCACGTAACGCAACACCACCGTCAGTTTCAACATCGTACGCTTTAGCAATGCTATGTGTGATGTCAGCTGCCAAGGTATATTTAACTTGACCGATACCACCATCATTCACTGGCGTATTACGCCATGCATTATGCGTAAAATGAGAATCAATAGAAACGCCAACTACTTCAACGTTACGGGCGATGAAGTCAGGAATACGATGATCTAAGGCGATTAACTCAGAAGGACAAACAAAGGTAAAATCTAAAGGATAGAAAAATACTAAACCGTATTTGCCTTTTAACGCTGAGGCTAAATTAAAATTATCAACAATCTCACCGTTTGCTAAAACCGCAGGAACAGTAAAATCTGGAGCAGGTTTGCCTACTAATACAGCCATGATGAACTCCTTATAGGGGGTTAAAAACGAGAGCAACACTCATTTTTGTGCTAATTCCGACCAAAACAGTCGGACACTGGGTAAGTACGGCAAAGATGAGGCTTTATTTAGCAGATTTCAAGATAGCAAAGGCAGACATTTTTCTTTTTGTGACATTTTTTTACCGTTTTTAGCGTTGCTTTACCGTTTATGACAATACGGTTATGTTTAAGTGTGTTGAATTTAGCCTAACAACATTTCAAAGCATTCGTTGATGTCTTTTTTTGGCCAAGGCCCAACCGCTGAACACCAATACACCGAGTAACAGTGCCAACGCATCAACAATCCACACGCCCCAACGTCCAAATAAGCGACCCGAATGCGCATCTAACAACCAACGTTCAATACTAATACGGACTGAGGGTGATATCGGTTTTAACCATGTACTCGGATGATTTGTTGAGACACTCAGGCTCAAATCATCAGAACTTAAACGATATACCGTGTTTAAGTCTTGTAGAAACACAGTATTATTTTCGCCAGCTACGGCAGTGAATGTATGCTGTAAGCCTTGAAGGTGATCTATTTGGTCAATTAACTCACCTTCTTTCGTTAACAGTAATAAATGCTGAGAACATGCGATAAGCACTTGATCGCTTAAATCAATAACGCCAAGTAACAGCGAACAATCACCTAAGTTTTGTTCAGCCAAATAAAGTCCACTCTCGGTCACGGTTAACGTTTTGTTGGCAATGATGAGCTTATTCGAACTTTCGCCAACACCATACCACGGCAACCAAAAATCAGAGTTTATTGCTTTTTTATCCCAATGAAAATCATCACCATGATTCAGTAATACACCTGAAATAAGCATCCATAACAAAAAAACACTCAAGACAACGCCAATTCGCCGATGCCAACGTAGTAACCATAAACGCCAATGGAACTTTTTACTCATGGTTTGTTTACATTCTCCTTTTCAGCATCAAACATCAGTGCCAAACGTGCTACTTTTTGCAATGCCCACACTGACAATGTCGCTCCCGTAATACCATCAATTTTTTTGGATAGTTTATCGGTGTTCGTCAGTGTTAAACCCTGAAACTGACGGGTAAAAAATGACTGCTGCACTTCTGCCCCTCGACTTTCTCGATAGGCCAAAACATCAACGCTAAGGATTTTGCCATTTTCGACAATAATCCCTGTCGTAATCGGCTGTTCTTTACCTATTTCATCTAATACCCAAGCCGTGCGCTGACCTGATTGCCAATAACGTACCCTCAATCCTTGATAAGGATGATCCAAAATAGTTTCTGCACGTTTTTTAAGAGTCTGATTTAGCCATAACGTTTTAGACTCAACAGGTTGCAGTAGATTTTTTTGCAAAAAATTTTCTAATGGGCTACTGGCATAACTCAGTGAAGCCATGATAAAACTTAAAATCACGCATAAAAAACGCAACATATTCTGCTTTTCCAAATGAATACAGCCCATAAAAACGGGCTGTATTTTGCGGTGAATCTAATAAAATGTCACTTAGAAACTATACCCAACCGCTAAGGCGAAGCCGTCTTCATCAAGACCCGACGTTGCTAGGACTTGGTCTTGAATATCTAATTTCAACACCACACGCGGCGTAATATAATAATTAACGCCATAATTCCACTGTTCTTTTTTACTGTCTGCTTTATTAGCAGCACTATCAGTTGCCTCATTATCCCATGAGCTAAAACGCGCAAACACGCCTAGCTTTTCAATCGGCTTATACGCTGTTTCGAGATAAAAACCTTCTTGCGTTGCTTTATGAGCATCAGCAGCCACCAAGTCACTAATATCCCATTGGGCATATAGGGCACGAGTACTAAAGTTTTGCCATGTATAGCCAATATGCGCTTCAACTAAGGTTGCTTCGTTAGTTTGACCTTGAGCTTGGCTAATGTCTTTTTGCAAGTGATAGGTCACACCTGTCGTTAAACCTGCAATGCCTTGATAATTAAAGCCCAAAGTATAAGCCATATCTTCGGCGACTGCTTTTGCACCTTTTTGACGACCGCTACGAATATTGGCGTTATTCGTTTTTAAGCCTGTCGCGACGACCGCGTTATAGCTTAAACCGTCAACACCTGCCACCAAACCACTAGCCTTAATACCACCTTCCCACCATGTCGTTGGAATAATAGCGGTTTCTACAGGATTGCGTTTAGCACCGTAAAACGTTTCTGGCTCATGCGTTTCGTTTAAAAAACCGATTGGCACTAATACCTGCCCCATAGACAAGTTTTGTTTGCCGTGATAGTTCCATTCAATGAACATTTGTTCGAGTTCAACTTCGCCAGGTTTAGTACTGGCTGAACCGCACTTCACTTCAGATTCTTGCAAAGTACCATTGCCATTGACATCTTTAACCGTACACGTTGCATCAGTATCAGCAACTAAACCATGTTCTATTTCTAATTCAGAATGTAAACGCACCGTGTCAGAGAATTTGTGGCCAACATACAAGACAAAACGATAAGCATCATATTGTTGTGCGGCATTTTCATAATTGTAGTAATGAGCTTCGCCATAACCACCAATGCTCGTTTTAGAAGATATCATTGAAGATGTAGGCTTTTCAGAGGCGGCAACCAATGCATCAATTTGCAGTTGTTGAGCTTTTAATTGCGCTTGCAGTGTCGAAATATCCATATCACTCGCCACGGTCATGGTGGACACAGCACTCAATAGCGTCGCAAGCAAAGACTTCTTAAACATGACATTATTCCTCAGATCTAAAAATGTAACTCAATATTTCAGAAGAATAATATCAAAAAGTTAAATTTAATGCAAATCATTATCATTTACTATTATTGGTTAATGACACGCCCTTCGTCAGATTTAGACATCATTCTGACCACTTAAAGCGATAAGTTGCTTTACATTTTCTAAAATAGTTTTATCGTAAGGGTTGGTTAAGTGTTTCGTATTTTTGGTATGAATGTTGTATCATCTGCTCACTTGTAAAAGAATAGTACTCTGAGTTGCGTATCTCGCATGGAAAACGCTAAGTAACAAAAAAAATAATTATGAGGATGAGGATGTTATGTTTTTCCTAAAGGCTTTTTCACAATCCAAATACGCATTATCGGCACTGACCAGCATTCTGCTTTCAAGCTCTGTCTCCGTCTATGCTGGGAGTGCGGGCCGTGTTAATTTTGTCGTTGGTGAAGCCACAGCAACCAGTCCAGACAATATCAGTCGCTTACTCTACAAAGGCGACATTATTAACAGTGGTGAAAAACTAGAGACTGCCGCCAATGGAAGAATGCAAATTCGCTTTACGGATGGTAGCTTTTTAGCCCTTAAACCCAACACCACGTTTAGTATCGAAAAATATAGCTTTAGTAAAGATACGCCAGAGCAAGGTAGCTTATTATTTAACTTTATTCGTGGTGGAATGCGCACCATCAGCGGAGCTATTGGCAAAGTTAATCGTACGAACTATAAAATGAACACCCCTTTTGCCACTATTGGTATTCGTGGTACGGATTACTCTGCCAAAATCAATAACGACAAATTATTTGTGACGGTCACTCACGGAAGAGTTAATGTTGAAAATGACCTTGGCAATTCTGATGTCAATGAAGGCGAAAGTTATGTTACCAGCAAAGAAGCTGTGCCTTTACTGTGTCATAGCGCCTCTCAAGCAAACAATCTCAAGATTCCTCAGCCCTGCTCTCCCGTTGTATTACCTTTAGAAACTGAAGAGGGCTTGCATTTTTCTAATCAAAAAGTTGCAAAGCCCGCTATAGAAGACTTTTCTAGTTATAACGTTTTTACCGAGGCGATGAGCCGTTATGACGAACTTAAGGACGAAGTCAACCAACTCGGCGATGAAGAGACTAACATAGCGTTAGTAAATGAAAAAAATACAATCAGCCAACAAACAACGTTGACTAGCAATAATCGCCAATTACTTGATGCAAATGCACTAGACACCAAAGAAATGCGCGACTCATCAGTGATTAATGACTTTCTACAACTCACTACTGTCACTAACTTACTTGATGCGATGGATCAAAAGGATATATTGAGAGAAACCGTTCCTAATCAATCCATTAATAATTTTGTTATCAAAAACATCAACAGAAAAAGACTCGAAAACCAATTATCTGTCGATCTAAATGCACTATTTACCAGTTTTTTTAACTCAACAGCAAAAAACTTCTTTGGCGATAACTCCGAAATTTATGGGGTGGACTTTGGCCAACCTGATATTTCCGTCGTCTATGGCATAGGAGCCAATAGAGAATACGCCATTAATATTGATCTTTTTCCCGCCAAACAAAACAAAGATAAATTAATTGGACTAGGGGTTTTACAACCTAGCTTGTTGTCTATGGATACTAACAACAATAACGTATTGAGAGGATTTAGCTTTAAACAAGCCGTACTGCACGACAATGATGGGGTTGCCAATCACAAAAACTCTGGATCACTGGTCATTGGTGATGGCTCAGCTCAACAATCTACAGTTATTTTTACCGATGAGCTAACACCCATTTCGGTCAATGTATCTTTGGGAGAAGGTGTAAAAGCCAATATTGATAAAACATCTTTATTAGATATCAAAGTGACTACGCCTAAGTTAGCGATTAAAGTCGGCGATATATATATATCAAACTCTGACTCATCTGCCGCCAATATAGATAAAGATGGAAACACCCAGATTGGTGCACCAGAAGTATTTAGCACCAGTCAAGATGGCGGTAAAGCAATTAAAATTATGGACTCATTTGACATAGTTTTAGGAGCGGCCAAAATCAGTGCCAAACTAGAACATATCCGTAATACACCTAGCCGTACGATAGAGGGCATCTATGTGATTCCCACTCTCAATATTTTAGCAGATGCATTCATTAAAGACGGCGTTAGTATTAATCATATTGGTCTTAGAGATGTGAGTGGCTCTATCAAAGGTGGTGGCATTATGATAAATAGTCTAAGAATAACAGATAATAATAGCACCGACTTAACTGCAAAGCTGGCTGTTAATATTGAGCAGCCCAGACGCGGTGATAAATATGGCGGAGTATTACTGGCACTGAAACAATTGGGAGATACTAACACTGGGGCAGATATTGCTATCAGTGACTTACGTGTTGGTAGTGATAGCGCGCCTGATATTGGAGATATTCAAATGATGGGTTTAAACATAAACGGTGCAAGTATTCTTCTTCGCGGCCATTAATTGCCAATAAGAGCTAACATGACCCGAAAATTAGCGTTTTTTACCTACAACTCCACAATAGCTGCGTACACCACAAAATGAAAAAAAATATTAATATTATAGGCATGTGTGCATTGACTCTCTCGCCGTTTGCCATAGCTGAACAATATGAAAGCACGATTGCCTCTAAAGATATTAACGTCAAGATGATCACAGGCAAAAAAAATACAGAAAAAGTCCATAAAGGCTACATAGAAGGTCAAAAACCTCACCTTCAAGATTTCGCAAATTATAACGATTTTATAAAAGCGATGTATCTTTATAAAAAATACGAAGAAGATACCATTAAACCCAAAGTCGCTATTACCCTTCCTCACTCTGCTGAAAAAGCTCTTGAATACACCCCCATTGAAGACAATAAAGACATTACGATTTGGGGTGAAGAATTACCATCTGAGTACGTGATTTTAGGTGAGTAAAATTTCACCAATACTTATTTTTCTCTCATATTTCGTGAAATAAAGGCAGCTCAAAAACTGCCTTTATTGTCAAACATCACTCAGTTTTTGCCGCTGCTTTGACTAAAGGTGCAAGCTCACCTTTCTGAGTCATTTCCATCACGATATCACAACCACCAATTAGCTCGCCGTTGATCCATAATTGTGGGAAAGTGGGCCAATTGGCTATTTTTGGCAGTGTTGCACGAATATCAGGATTTTCTAAAATATTCACATAGGCAAACGGCTCGCCAATTTGCGTTAATGCCTCAACAGTACGCGCAGAAAAGCCACATTGCGGAAACTGTGGTGTTCCTTTCATGTACAAAATAACCGCGTTTGCTGCAATTTGTTGCTTAATTAACGATTCAATATCCATGACTCACTACCTTTTAGAGAAAAAAATGACGCGCCAATTGTAACGCTATTTGCCGATAATGCGTAATCCCGTTAAGATGTATCGTCTTGTACTGCTTATGTAGTTATATTTATCCTATTTATTTTCTGAGAGTTAGGTTTGCCATGACTAGCGCACTAATGCCCACTTATGCCCGTCAGCCCATCGCCTTTGTTAAAGGGAGTGGCTGCTGGCTCTATGACCATGAAGGCCAAGCGTATTTAGATGCGTTAACAGGCATTGCTGTCTGCGGTCTAGGTCATGCTCACCCTGTGATCGCTGACGCGATTGCCGATCAAGCAGCAACACTGGTTCACACGTCTAATTTATATCAAATTCCGCTACAAGAAGCGTTAGGCCAAGCCTTACATGAGGCTTCGGGCATGGAGTTTTGCTTTTTTAGTAATTCGGGTGCAGAAGCTAACGAAGCCGCTATTAAGTTAGCGCGATTATTTGGTCATCAAAAAAATATCGCCGAACCCGCAATTGTAGTTATGGAAAACGCTTTTCATGGCCGCACCTTAGCTACGCTATCGGCAACAGGCAATAAAAAAGTACAAATGGGCTTTGAACCGCTAGTGCAAGGTTTTATCCGTGTACCTTTTGATGATATTGCCGCTATTGAAGCAGTCATCGCAACAAATCCTAATATCGTTGCCATTTTGGTTGAACCCATTCAAGGTGAAGGCGGCATTCGTATTCCCAAAAGTGGTTTTGCTTATTTAGAAGCATTGCGTGCAGTATGTGACAAACATGATTTATTATTCATGTTGGATGAAATTCAAACAGGGAATGGCCGTACGGGGAAATATTTCGCTTATCAACATACGACGATTAAGCCTGATGTTGTCACAACAGCAAAAGGTCTAGGGAATGGTTTCCCCATTGGTGCATGTTTAGTACAAGGTAAAGCCCGTGCTTTATTTAAAGCAGGAAATCATGGTTCGACCTACGGTGGCACTCCTCTCGCCTGCCGCGCCTCCTTAGCAGTCATCAAGCTCTTACAAGAAGGGGCAATCGACAATGCGGCCGTTATGGGTGAGCGCATGATTCAAAGCTTCAAAACCGCATTCGCTGACTTGGATGTTGAAGTCAATGGTCGTGGTTTAATGATCGGGTTACGTCTGGCCAAACCTTGTGCTGAATTAGTTGCCCAAGCGAGAGATGAAGAAAAACTCTTAATTAACGTAACAGCAGACAGTGTGATACGTTTATTACCTGCGTTGAATATTTCTGTCGAAGAAGCAGATGATATTGTCAATCGTGTTTCTCGTTTAGTGAGACGCTTTTTAAATCACAGGACTGACGCATCGCATCCCGATTAGCGCGTTTTGCGAACATGAAGCCGCCTAAAGCGGCTGAAATGTGAACAAACAAGCAATAACCGCGTCAGTCCGAATGAGTAGTTTTTTGCACCTCAACACATCAATATCACAGTGTTGAGGTATTTATTTTTTAGAGGATTCGGCAATGGCTGTACGCCATTTTTTAACATTATTAGATTTATCGAAACAAGAACTCTTGGCAGTGTTAGCACGCGCTATTGAATTGAAAAAAATTCGGACTGATGGCGTAATTTACGAACCGTTTCGCGGCAAAGTATTAGGGATGATTTTTGAAAAATCATCGACACGGACGCGAGTTTCTTTTGAAGCAGGCATGGCGCAGTTTGGTGGTTCGGCGATTTTTTTATCGCCACGGGATACCCAATTAGGCCGTGGCGAACCGATTGAAGACTCAGCGCGAGTGATCTCACGCATGGTTGACATTGTTATGATTCGTACCTTTGCCCATGACACCATTGAGCGTTTTGCCGCTTATTCTCGTGTACCTGTCATTAACGGCTTAACTGACGATCATCATCCTTGCCAAATTTTAGCCGACTTACAGACGTTTATTGAGCATCGTGGCGACCTGCAAAGTAAAACGTTTGCGTGGGTGGGTGATGGCAATAATATGTGTAACTCATATATTCATGCTGCCCACCAATTGGGTTTTCAATTACGTATTGCCTGTCCTTATGGTTTTGAGCCAGATCCTGCTTTACTGGAAGAATATAAGCATTGTGCAACCTTAGTGAAAACCGCTGAAGATGCTGTTGCTGGTGCCCATTTAATTGCCACAGATGTTTGGACGAGTATGGGACAAGAAGCAGAGCAAAGCATTCGTAAGCGTCGTTTTTCGACCTATCAAGTCAACCCGCGACTGATGGACTTAGCTGCGCCTGACGCGTTGTTTATGCACTGTCTGCCAGCTCATCGTGGTGAAGAAATTTCTGAAGATATGTTGGATGATCCAAGGGCTGTTGTTTGGGATGAAGCCGAAAATCGCTTACATGCTCAAAAAGCACTGATGGAATTTTTGCTCGCTAACTCATAAAGACGCAGCACATATTGGTTCACTAATTGAATTAAGGGGGCTTTTTAGCCCCCTTACTATTTTAATTTTAATCGCCATAGCCATGAGGATTTTGCGACTGCCAACGCCACATATCACGGCACATCGCTTCTTGGTCAAACTCAGCCACCCAACCAAGCTTTTCAAAAGCATAGCGTGGATCGGCATAACAACTGGCAATATCCCCTGCTCGACGCGCGACGATCTGATAGGGAATTTCTTTATTTGCCGCATGCTCCATTGCTTGCAACATTTCTAACACCGAATAACCTTTGCCTGTACCTAAATTAACGGTGATTAATTCTTCATGCTGTTGTAAATACTCTAAGGCTTTGACATGACCACGTACCAAGTCAACCACATGAATGTAGTCGCGTACGCCTGTGCCATCAACAGTGGCATAGTCACCGCCAAATACTTGCAGTGCTGCACGCTTCCCCGTAGCCACTTGAGCAATATAAGGCATGAGATTATTAGGAATACCATTTGGGTCTTCACCAATTAAACCGCTTTCATGTGCGCCTGTGGGATTAAAATAACGCAATAAGGCAATGCGCCAGCCCGCATGAGCGGTATGTACATCACGCAAGATACTTTCAATCATTAACTTACTTGCGCCATAAGGATTTGTTGTTGATAGCGGAAAATTTTCTTGGATAGGAACGGTAAATGGATCACCATAAACCGTTGCTGATGAGCTAAACACTATTTGATGCACACCCGCCGCTTCCATTGCTTCAAACAAGGTAATAGAGCCATTCACGTTGTTATCGTAATAACGTAACGGTTGCGCGACAGATTCACCCACTGCTTTTAAGCCGGCAAAATGAACAACAGCAGTAATGGGATGTTGTTGAAAGATTTTATCTAACAATGCCCTATCACGAATATCGCCTTCAATAAACGGAAAATCCTGACCTGATAATTGACGTGTACGATGCACTGCTTCCATTTTACTATTACTAAAATTATCTAACACAATAATGGGATAACCCACTTTAATAAATTCAATTGCTGCGTGTGAACCGATATAACCTGCGCCGCCTGTGAGTAAAATCATAATAACATCCGTAGGGAGTGTATAAAATAAAAACTAAAAAACTGCTTATGGTCATTTTAAGCGAGAGAACGTTTGATGTATGTAACAAAATACTAAAACCCTCTATACCATTCGCTCAAATAAACATAACTGAGAAGCACAAAAAAACCGCAAGACCTAAATCTTGCGGTTTTTTTATTAATGCAACTTTTTAGAAAACGATTACTTCCAACCCGTCACTTCAGCAATGGCTTTACCTAGTTCTGCAGGATTAGCAACAGTTTTAACACCTGCCGCTTCAAGGGCAGCAAACTTCTCCGCTGCTGTGCCTTTACCACCCGAAATGATCGCGCCCGCATGACCCATACGCTTACCTGCTGGGGCTGTTACGCCAGCAATGTAAGAAACAACAGGTTTAGTAACGTTCGCTTTAATAAAAGCAGCCGCTTCTTCTTCTGCCGAACCACCAATTTCACCGACCATAATAATGGCTTCGGTTTGTGGGTCGTTTTGGAATAAAGCTAAAGCATCAATAAAGGTCATACCAGGAATAGGGTCGCCACCAATACCAATACACGTACTTTGACCAAAACCTAAATCAGTGGTTTGTTTAACCGCTTCGTAAGTCAAAGTACCAGAACGGGACACGATACCGACTTTACCCGGTAAGTGAATATGGCCTGGCATAATGCCGATTTTGGATTGACCTGGGGTGATGATACCGGGGCAGTTAGGGCCGATCATGCGTACATCACCTTTACGGACGATGTATTCTTTGACGTAGAGCATATCAATCGTCGGTACACCTTCGGTGATACAAACGACTAATTTAATGCCAGCGTCAACGGCTTCTAAAATCGCATCCTTACACAAAGGTGCAGGAACATAAATAACTGTCGCTTCTGCGCCAGTTTTCTCTACCGCTTCGGCAACAGTATCAAATACGGGTAAACCTAAATGGGTTGTGCCGCCTTTACCCGGTGTTACACCACCAACCATGTTAGTGCCGTAAGCAATCGCTTGTTCGGTATGCAAATTACCTTGAGAGCCAGTAATACCTTGGCAGATAACTTTGGTGTTTTTATCAATTAGAACGCTCATTATCAGGCCTCCGATTACACTTGTTTAACGACTAATTCGCCAGCTTCATTTAAGGAGGTGGCTGCAATGATGTT